>FUWD013378272.1_pt3 | contig 85009 bp, 89 predicted proteins | sample 1063281 | NCBI WGS metagenome assembly FUWD01 (sample SAMEA79048168, study PRJEB19326) | metagenome | biome: marine | reverse complement strand
ATTGGAAGAGAGGTCTGTTTTAGAGTTAAAGACTATGTCCCAATTATAAAGCGACTGATTGAATGACGCCGCTCCATTAAACATATTGGACATGTTGACCACACCCAACGTGTTCCATTTGCCGATCGGTTGGTTAAACGATGCTGCGCCGGCGAACATTGACGCCATTGTCGTGACTGTGCCTACATCCCACCCGCTCAGGTCTTGTTGAAAGGCGTCGGCTCCGGCGAACATAGACTCCATGGTTGTCACAAGAGTTGTATTCCAATCTTGTAGAGGGTAATTAAACGGCGTGTTTTCAAACATAAACGCCATAGAAGTAACTAGCTCTGTATTCCATCCACTCAGGTCTTGGTTAAATGACGTGTCTTGAAACATAGACGCCATGGAGTTTACTTGTGCAGTATCCCATGCGCCAATCGGATAATTAAAAGAAGAATGTTTAAACATAGACTCCATGGATGTGACCACGCTTGTCTCCCACCCGCTCAGGTCTTGTTGAAAGGCATTCGCTTCGTCGAACATAAATGCCATGTTGCGTACGTTGTGCGTGTCCCATGTTCCAATTGGTTGGTTGAATCGTGAGGCACCGCGAAACAAATCGTTCATATTAGTGACACCGGACACGTTCCATCCGCTCAGGTCTTCGTTAAAGTGCGTGTCTTGTTCAAACAAACCGCTCAGGTCTACTATCAACGATGTATCCCATTCGTGTATAGGTCTGAAATAATATAGATAATTGGTCAGGTTGTTTTTAAACTGGTCCACCGCGTAATAAAGAAACGATTGATTCACCGACCCTGTTAACACTTGGTATTGTAAGAGTGGCGTATTACTTAACATATTATTTATTTGTTTATTGGAAGAGAGGTCTGTTTTAGAGTTAAAGACTATGTCCCAATTATAAAGCGACTGGTTGAATGACACCGCTCCATTAAACATATTAGACATGTTAGTCACTTGTGTAGTCGTCCATTTGCCGATCGGTTGGTTAAACGATGCAGCGCCGGCGAACATTGACGCCATTGACGTGATTTGACTTGTATTCCAGTTGCTTAGGTCTTCGTTAAAAAATGTATCGTTTTCAAACAAGGCGTCCGTATTAAAAACCAAATCCGTATTCCATTGTTCCATTGGTTTGAAATAAAAATTATAATTGGCACGATTTGTTTTGTATTGATCCACGGCGTAATAAATCGTATTTTGTATCACCGAACCCGTAAGCACTTGATAAATCAAAGAGGGTGTATTGTTTAACATATTGGATACATTCTTAAACGAAACAATCTCCGTGTTGGATACAAATGAAATATCATTCCAATGATACAGCGATTGATTGAAAGACGTAGCCCCGTCAAACATAGATTCCATCGAAGTCACTTGAGTAGTCGTCCATTTGCCAATAGGTTGATTGAACGACGTATTGCCTTGAAACATATACGACATAGAGGTTACAGCAGATACGTCCCAATGTATTATATCTTGATTGAACATTGTGCCTTGAAACATAGATTCCATCGTTGTCACAGTACTTGTATTCCAACGCCCAATATCTTCGTTAAAATCGGTATAATCTTTAAATAAATCTTTCATAGTGTACACGTCTACCAGAGTCCATTCGCTTATAGGTCCATATAAAGCAAGGGCGTCAAACCTATCATATCTCCATTTATCCACCGCACTAAATATATTACTTTCGGTTACGTTAAAATAAGTATCTTCGTATATAGCAAACAAAGGACCGTCTGGAGTATTTATTTGAAAAGAATCAGACGTTTCTTCGCTCAATGTAATGTCGTAAGCATTCCCGATTACACTTGTAATATCTTCGTTAGACAAATACGTAAAGACCTCTGTAATGGTATTAAACGATATGGTTGTTTCTTCTTTATAGCCAATGATTTGGTTCGAACTTTTATAAAATCCCCAGTACGGTTTTATATTTCCTGATATTTCACGTTCAAACGAAACATCCATTATATATAGTATTATAAAAATTGATTTATAATTAATCGGTGTTAGTATAGTAATGTCTCTTGCTACTCAATATCAGAAAAAGACCGACAAAGAGCATATTTTGGACAATCCAGATACGTACATTGGATCTATTGAAAACATACACGGTCCAATGTACGTGTTGGAAGACGGTAAAATTATATCTAAAACGATGGATTATAACCCCGGCTTATTCAAATTATTTGACGAAGGTATTGTAAATTGTCGCGACCACGTGGTTCGAATGTTACAACAAAAAGAAACCAATGCGGATGTACACTTGGTGAATACAATTGATATTGAAATTGCGGACGATACCATTACGATGATGAACAATGGCAACGGGATAGACATTGAAAAACACCCTACGTATGATGTATGGATTCCAGAATTGGTGTTTGGACATTTGCGCACGTCGACCAATTACAACAAAGACGAAGAAAAGATTACAGGCGGTAAAAACGGATTTGGGTTTAAGCTGGTATTGATTTGGTCGACCTACGGTATGATTGAAACGGTGGATCACGTAAGAAAATTAAAATATACACAGACCTTCGAGCAAAATTTAGATATTATCCACCCCCCAAGCATCACCAAATGTTCTAAACAACCTTATACCATCGTAAAGTTTAAACCAGATTACAAGCGTCTCGGCTTGAATGGATTGACCGCGGACATGTTATCGCTGTTCCATCGTCGTGTATATGATATTGCCGGTATTACCACAAAAGACGTGAAAGTAAAATTAAACCATAGTGTGTTAGATATTAAGAATTTTAACCATTACATAGAATTATACAACGATTGCGATAAAATTGGCGAATCGCCTAACGAGCGATGGAGTTATAGCGTTTGTTTAAGCGAAGAATTCAAACAAGTGTCTTTTGTGAATGGTATTTTCACAGGAAAAGGCGGTAAACACGTGGATTATATCACGCAACAAATCATCAAAAAATTAATTGCGTATATTGAAAAAAAGAAAAAGATAGAAATCAAACCGTCTATTTTAAAAGAACAAATGTATATATTTTTGAATTGCACGATTGTGAATCCGTCGTTCGACAGCCAAACCAAGGATTATCTAAACACACCGCCTGGTAAGTTCGGGTCTTCGTGTGTCGTCAGCGATAAATTCATAGAAAAATTGGCAAAGCTAGGGATTATGGAGCAATCGTGTGAATTAAGCAAAATAAAAGAAAAGAATAATTCTAAAAAAACGGACGGCAACAAGCAGAAAACCATCCGCGGCATACCCAAATTAGTAGACGCAAACTATGCGGGGACCAAGGACTCCGCTCAGTGTACATTAATTTTATGCGAAGGAGATTCGGCAAAAGCGGGTATTTTATCCGGGCTTAGTCCAAGCGATCGTAATATTATTGGGGTGTATCCAATGAAAGGCAAGTTGTTGAACGTGCGCGGGGAAGCGACCAAAAAAATCAATGAAAACAAGGAAATCATTGAAATAAAGAAAATCATGGGACTAGAATCCAATAAGAAATATAAGAACACCGACGAGCTAAGATATAATAAAATCTTATTTATGACAGACCAAGATTTAGACGGAAGTCATATCAAGGGGTTGTGTATTAATTTATTTGAATGTTTGTGGCCGTCTTTATTAAGCATCCGCGGATTTCTAGGATTTATGAATACCCCTATTTTAAAAGCGACCAAAGGAAGCCATAAAACACAATTTTACAACGAACAAGAATACGCTTTATGGAAAACGGAGAATAACAACGGCAAAGGGTGGGCGATTAAATATTATAAAGGATTGGGGACCAGTACAAGCAAAGAATTCAAAGAATATTTCAAAGACAAAAAGACTATGGATATCTTATTGGGCGATCAAGATACGGAAAAAATAGATATGGTGTTCAATAAAAAAAAATCGGAATATAGAAAAGAATGGTTGTCTAAATACAACCGAGACGATATATTAGACACCTCGTCGACGTCGATTAGCCTTTGCGATTTTGTAGACAAAGAGATGATCCATTTTTCAAAATACGATTGCGACCGTTCTATCCCGAATTTGATGGACGGATTAAAAGTCTCTCAGCGCAAGATTTTATATAGTGCGTTTAAAAAAAACTTAGTCAGCGAAATTAAGGTGGCTCAGTTCAGCGGGTATGTTTCCGAACATTCGGGGTATCATCACGGCGAGAGCAGTCTCAATGGGGCGATTGTAAATATGGCTCAAAATTTTGTGGGGTCTAACAACATTCCTATTTTAAACCCGAACGGACAATTCGGTACGCGTCTACAGGGGGGTAAAGATAGCGCATCTGAACGGTATATCTTTACCCAATTGAATAAAATCACCCGAATGATCTTTAAAAAAGAAGATGATGTTATTTTAAATTATCTGAACGACGACGGAACCCCCGTAGAACCCGCCTTTTACGCGCCTATTATTCCTATGATTCTGGTAAACGGAACCAAAGGCATCGGCACTGGATTTAGTACTGACATTCCATGTTTTCGTCCAATGGACCTAGTCGATTATATTTTAAAAAAACTGGACGACAAAGGGCATACGCACGATTTTGTGCCCTATTATAAAGGATTTACGGGCTCTATATCCAAAGACGACAGCCGTCGTTTCATTACAAAGGGCAAGTATACGATCCAAAACAAGACGGTCCTTATTACAGAATTACCCATTGGCGTTTGGAACGAAGACTATATTATACATCTAGAAAAATGCGTAGCCGAGAATATATTAAAAGACTATAGCGACCAATCGACGGACGCGGTGATTTATTTTAAATTAACTCTAAAAGAGCCCATGGACGAAGAGAGTATTTTAAAAACATTCAAACTTACGACCACCTTATCGATTAATAATATGAATTTATTCGACTCTTGCGATAAGTTAAGACACTATAACGAAGTACATGAAATTTGCGACGACTTTATTGAGGTTCGGTTAGACTATTACGAAAAAAGAAAGGTACACTATGTCAAAGTTTTAACCGAAGAAATGAATATTTTAAATCAGAAGTGTAGATATATCAACGAATTGTTAGCCGATACGTTAGATTTACGGAAAAAATCCTACGAACACATCGTTGAATTATTACGCGATAAAAAGTATGATACGTTCAATGATTCTTACCATTATTTGATTAAAATGCCAATGGACAGCGTATGTAAAGAAAATGTAGACGCGTTAAATGAACAATTTAAAAAGAAACAAGACGTATATAATGAGTTATCTAAGAATAGTAACATAGACCTTTGGAAAAAGGAATTGTGTGATTTAAAAGAAATGCTTTAGTTCGATTGTATTATCGTTGTGTAGATAAACAGGACGTTCCATCAATGTATGCATAGTAGACGCGTCTGTTTTATATTTTAAATATCCCGTAATTTCTCCCAGTATTTGTTGTGACGCGTAGTCTATCACGCGTTCGTTTATTTCCGACACTTGTCCTTCTATGTTTTCAAACTGAAAATTCGAAAACTGTAAAAATATACTCCGCATAATGACTTTCAATACATCTGTATTTTGGTTATCGATTACATATTTTCTATCGGATAAATTATACACCTTTTTTTTATGGCTTCATGGACTTGGTGAATATTATGCCCGCTAAAATAGCGGTTGGTCAAGTGACTCGGTTGAAACATATATTTCGTCGCATTAAAATAACTCGTTTTATCGTCTACCAGAACCTGGTCTTGTAAAAACAATGGCGTACCTCCTTCTATGTTTACCCTGCCAGACATTAATATATAATATTATTTTAATATAATGGAACAAACTAAAATAATATTTATGTCTATGATTCTTATTTTACTATTTACATTGGGTATTGTGGCAAATATATTGCGAACCAGTAAAAAAACGTATTTGTATCCGCCTCATACAAACCCGTGCCCCGATTATTATCAAAAAAATAGTTATGGATTTTGTTACGACAAATACGAGATAGGTCCAAATTCTTCCGACGACGATTGTAAACGCGTCTTATTTACAAGCGACGATTCCTCTTGCGACAAAAAAAAATGGGCGATAGACTGTAAAGTATCGTGGGATGGTATTACAAATAACGACGTATGTATATAAACACATACACCATAGAATGACAATGGAAATATTCGCCGAATTTATGTTGGATAAAAAGGATATCTATGTTTTAGGTAGGTCGGGTATTGGAAAGACCCGAATGGTTACGGACTATTTGAACCAAGGGGATTACGATGTACATTATTTATCTATACAACACATTTCTACGATGAATGATATCTATAAAAATACACATGGTTCTATTTTAACGCTTATGCATAAAAAGGTAAAACAAAACGTGGTCGTGATAGATGACATAGATATTTTAAATAATAGCGAAAAAAAAATACTAAATGAATTAATCAAACAAATGAAATTATATAAAAAAAAGGAGACAAAACAATTCAAATTTATTTTTATAGGTATCAATCTATACGATAAAAAAGTGAAAGAATTGTTGAAGTTATGTAACAAAATACATTTAAAAGACGATCAATCCAATTACGAAAAAATATACAAATCAACATAAAAAATGTCATAGAACAAAAAATTGGACTCAATTGTATGGTTGAAAATGAAAAAGCAACGCAGTGTTTGATGTTTCACGAAAATATTATAAACCATCTTACGACCAACGATATGGAGTTTTATTTGAAGTTTTTAGATAATTATTGCGCGGGCGATTATTACGACCGCATTAGTTTTCAAAAACAATTATGGATATACAATGAAATGACCTATTATTTAAAAATGCTTCATAATTATTATGTCTACATCGAAAGTTCCGTCGCCATTGCCCACCAAAAAGAAGAATATAGGTTTACCAAAGTATTGACCAAATATAGCAACGAATATAACAATCAAAAGTTTATCCTAGATATTTGTAATCGTTTTAATATTTCAAAAAAACAATTGGGAGACATCGACCAACTGACCCCCACGGAATACAATCGTTTGAATAAATATTTAGATTTTATTGGCTAAGAGTTTGAATTGCTGTAAGGTCTCTTGTAAGGCGGCTATTTTTTCTTTTAATACATTGTTTTCGTTGGTTTTTATTTTCAATACTTCGATAATTTCGTTCAATTGTAACGGGCGTTTGGTGCCGTCCGGTTGCGTTAAGATGACTTGTTGGGTCTTTCGTTCGTTGTCTCGGCGTTTGATTTCGGCTAGTACGTCGGGTTTATTGGTGACCTCGCCAGGCGAGTAGGTTTTTAAGGCTGTGCCGATGGTTTCGGTATAAAAAAGCAATGTGCTTGGGTCTTTGATAAATGTATTGGGTAATAAAGTCGAATCATTACATACGGGGCTTTTTGTATCAATGAGACGCCTTTTATCAAACGTATTTTGTTCGTGCGAAATAACCAAAATGGTTTTCAAGGGGTTTAACTGAACGAATGGAACGGTGTAGTTTTTTAGAAAAGATTTTTCCTCGGCTAAAACCGCGCTGTCTTCGTATTGGGTGTCTTTTAACAACACACGCTTGAACGCGAACGTACCGGCGGTCCCGTGTCGAGGTCCATAGGGTCCGAATTTATACATTTTATTGATTCCATTGAACCATAAATAAATCTCACTCGCACCCGCACACAACGCAGGCGATTTCATTAAAGTCTCTACGGCGTGACTTACCCGACACGGTGGATAATAATCATCGTCGTCTATATACACCACTATATCGTTGTCGTCGGTGAACGTACATTGTTGATGCATAAAATTGCGTTTCTTACCTAATGACATTCTTTCTTCTGAATAAATATACTTTACAAACGGAATATGTTTCACTAAATCGCCAATGGGATCGGTGCCATCATCTACAATAATCCATTCCATAGATTCTTTGGGGTAATCTTGTTTCATAATGTTGTCCACCATTTGCGCGATGAAAGGGCGACGATTGAATGTAGGGGTGCATAAACTTACGCGCGGTTTAATTGTTTTTGCCTTTTTCTTACCCATTAGTATCCATTCTTAATTCTTTTTAGGTCTTATTTAGACAAATATGAAAAAAACAACATAAAAACGATCGCAGCAATGACATAGCTGATATCAAATAAAAAGGAAATATGGACAATCAGGGCTACACACAAGCATAAAAACCATAAAAAAAATATATTCGGTTTTATTTCCTTCCATTGTTCATTTAAATAATTAATATTCACCTTACTAAAAGGTGTAAAAAATAATAATAAGAAAGTTAATCCTGCCATAATACCTATAGTCGTATACAAGGTAGCCCCCCGAAGAATATTCGTTTCAAGACTTCCGCGTTTAAAAATAGGTCTTTTTGAAGTAACATTCACGATAATTTCTATCAAAAAGTAAATAAATAAAACGCAAACTATCGCAGCCATAATTTTCTTTAAAGTGGTTAAGTTTCTGATAGATTGAAGTAATTTAGGTACACTATTCTGACCCACAATTGCCAACATATATAGTATGCCTAACGAGACAAAGATAGCTAAAGGACCAACGAAAATAATAAACATTCTATATATAGTTTCATTGCCCATAAATGTCCACCAATCCTTTATTTTATCTTTACGAGAACCCCTTGGTGGTGGGTTGTATAAATATCCAATGACAATAGAGACAATATAATAGAATATAAAGACTATATAGAACGTAAAGCCGGGTATAGTCGGCACTTTCAATAATTGCAAAAATTGCTCGGCGGCTTTAATCAGAAGATCAAATAGACTTACGGATTTTGTCCGCTTCTTGCGATGCTTCTGCACGATTCTGGCGATGCTTCTGCGCCGCCACTTCTTTTCGATCCTTGGATATAGTTTCGTTCTCTTTCGTATCTAAGGAACAATAAATAATAATAATCGCGGTTATAAGAATTAAAAACATAAGTTCTTTGAATACGACCCCTATAAGGAAGAGGTATTTATCTGTATCGTTCATATTATAATATATTATTATTATAATATGAATCTTATGCTGGTGATTTTGTTGGTGTTTATTTTATATTTGCGTACGAAGGAAACGATGTTTACAAGAGCCAATTCTTACGATATTTCAAATTATGCGTCGAATACTTATCCGTGCGTTAACGAGAGTACACCAGTGCCACATTTCCAGACATAAAACGTATGACATTATATCTTTCTTCGAATAGTGTCAAATCAAATGAATATTTATATATTTTAGTAGGGTCTGTGTCAATATAGCCTATTACATTTCCTTCGTCGTCGCATATAGAACTGACTTGTTGTGTTTCATCTATATCCGGCGTCAATGTTAAAATATCCATGACCACATCTTTGAATTTGCCTAAATTCATCGCACCCGAAGGCTGTATGTCGTATGGATTTGTATTTAAAGCAAAACTATAACTATATAATCCATCGTCGGAGTCCCCTAAACACGATTCATATTTTTCCAAATATCTATAAATATCCGACGCGAACTCGTTTTCTCTATATTTACCGTCTAGTAATATAGAGACTTGTTGTAATATATGCTTTACATTGTTGGTCGTGGGGTATTGTGTAATCGGAAACGATTCTGTAATGCCATCGCGGGGTAGATCTTGAAAAGATAAATCTATATTCGGTTTGTCTCTATATTTCCAATTGGTATAATTGCTCCATTCGTTTCGTTCATAAGCGTCCGTCCTGCGTAAGAACCAAAACCAATTGGACACCAAGTTATTGGTCTCTATTTTTATTCGGCGTGTGCCGACAATATGTTTATATTGGGTTTCTTTTACATCTAAGAATAAATGTGTCTGTTCGTTTGCTGCAAACACCTTTGTTTCTTCTTCAGATAAAAAGGCATATGTCGCCATAATATGGACGTCGCTTGCCCATTGATTTACAAGATTGGTATAGACGTTGTCGCTTGGCGGTACTTGTAAGAAACGATGCATTTGATAGGCGGCGCTTCCAAAATCAGGTCGGATTCTTTCGTCCGGAGATTGGGTCACATGGTATATTGTACATAAATCACGAATGGGCTTTATCGTAATATCAATAATCAATTCATTGTATTGGAGACAAACCAATGGAAACGCCATTTTACTCGAATTTGAAAACCAAAAAGGCAAAGGTATATACAATTTACGCCCATAAATGGAGGGTTCGGGTGGCTCGTCTGGGTTATTTGTTTTTGTGTTGGGATAATATCCATTACGGTAATAAGCGGGGTCATTTAATTCGGGGACGTGTCCGGTCATTTTGTAAAATTGACTTTTCTTATAAAACGACTCGTTCCGTTCGATTCTATTTTTAATATAATCCCCGCTAAATTGTTGAAGAATCTGTCCACCCGAAGACATAGTCACTTGGTCAATCATCAAAGAACCTAGGTGTTCAATCCATTTAAATTCATAGGGATGATTCGACCCGTTCTGTTCGTAAAACGGGCTCCATATATTCGGCAACGTCACCACCAAATACGTATTCATAATTAATTCGGCATATCTAGGTATTTTAAATGTAAATTTAGACGATTCATTCAAGTGTAAGATCCTCTCGCCATTGAAATCTATCCTATATTTTTGTAATCCAAAATTTGTATATTTCGCATAAACACTTTTAAAAAAGGTTTTGGTCGGGTTTCCATTTAATATTATATTTTGATTTCCATAAGCAATAATATTCAATAATCCTCCCGGCATTACTTATAATTTAATTATATATTTATATTACATATGGAGCAATATATATTATTATTTATGGGCTTCTTGGCGGTAGTACTCTTATACATATACGTCAATGTAAGTTCGGAGCATTATAAATGTGCCGTCATAGACTCTCTGGAATATTCCTCTTTAACCCCGCCCGATTTGTCCGGTGTATTGATAAAGGACCTTATCTTTAAATCAGCGTTCAATTGTTGCTGTATAGGCGGAATGAAAAACGATTATGTCTCGTTGTGTGCTTTAAAACATTGTTATCGGGCAGGCGCACGCGTATTGGATTTACAAATATTTTCATTAAACGGCGAACCTGTCGTATCCGCGTCGACGGTAAATCAAAACGAATATAAAGAGCTATATAATTACTTAGGCTTTTCTGAAACCTTAAAGCATATAAACAATACGTTTTTGAATACAACGATGTCTCCCAATAACAACGAAGTCCTGTTTATAAATTTAAGAATAAATAGCAACAACAGAGCCCTATACGATAAAATGGCAAACACACTGATAGAAACCTTTACGGGGAGAACCCAGATGCTATTACACGAAGCCATAAACAAGGATTTGAATATGCATACGTTGGATGAATTGAAACATAAAATCATTATTATGGTCGATTTAAATGCGTCGCCCCAAATGCGCGACTCTTTTTCTTCCACCCGTTTGAGTTCATTGGCATTAATCACATTCGGCGACGGATTCAAATATCATTCTTTATACGCGAACGAAGCCTCTTTGCAGGCGGGTGTAGAACTATCTTTATTGTACCCCAATAAATCTGCCTACTCTAACAATTACGATTATATGGACAAAGGTCAACGCAATAAGTTTAATTTTATTTTTATGAATTTTCAAAAAAAAGACATACACCTCACTAAATATTTGAATGATTTCAATGGGGTTTCATTTAAACAGGTTTATAATATGGACTAATATATATGTCGTATTTGCCTCTATTGGAAAAAGCCATCGTGAATAATGAAAATATACAAAAGAAACAAAAAAAACAATATTTAAACGATACAATGATACATATATTACAAGACTTTATTCAGAAAAATGGATTGGTGTGTTATGGAGGGATTGCCATCAACACGATTTTGCCTAAATCAAAAAAAATATACAATCAGAGGCTAGACATACCTGATTATGATATTTTTTCGCCCAATGCGATGGAACACGCGAAAGAGTTGGCGTCTATTTATGCGAATTTAGGGTTTCCAAACGTGGAAGCCAAAAGCGCTGTGTTTTATGGAACCTACAAAGTATTTGTCAATTTTGTCCCCATCGCCGATATTACCCACTTGTACGAACCTGTATTTAATATTATTCAAAACAAATCGATTCTTATCAAAAATATTTTATATTCCCCACCCACGTATTTACGTATGAGCATCTACCAAGAATTGTCTCGCCCCTATGGCGATGTAACCCGATGGAGTAAAATATACGAACGCCTTACCCTATTGAACGAAGCCCATCCTTTTTATTACGACGTGGATTTGACCCAAAACAACATGATATCCAGTATAGAAAATAAGACCATTTACAATAAACTCATACAGATGTGCGTGAGACATAAGTATGTATTGTTTGGCGACTTTGGCCTTTCTTTTTACAAGGATTATTTCCCCACCCAATACAAAAAGGCAATCGACGGCAAAGACATAAAACAAATATATATATTGGCACACGACCACCTCGTTATTTTGGCAGAACTAAAAAAACTCAATATAACCTATCAGGTCATAGAGCATACCAAAAACTATAAATTTATTAATTCTTTCTATGAAATCGAAATAAATGGTCAATCTTTACTATATATTTTTACTACAAATTCGTGTCAATCGTATAATACCATAAAAAGAAAAGATGATGTGTTTTCAATCGCAAGCATTGATACGATTTTAGGTATATATTATGCAATTGAGTATTTAAATGAAAGTAGTATTAACAATGACAATATATTGTCGTATTGTTATTTGCTAGAAAATATACACAGCCATAATAAGACCAATGTATTGCGGAGATTTTATATACAATGCGTTGGGAAACAAACTATGATAGAAGATATACGTAAAGAACGCGACGAAAAATACTTAAAATACAAAAAAAATAAGAAAAGTCTGGAATACAGAAAATGGTTTTTAAAATATCATCCTAAGACTCGGAAAGTCCTTAAATCTTAAATTCTCCGGGACTCGTTTTGCCGCGTAAGAGATTGTCTACAACGACGGGGTCTATGTCGCGTGTATTTAAAAGAAACAATGGCTTTATAGGGGTATATAATTTCACGAATATTTTCATCGCCAGATGTATACCGTGGTTATCAATATAGACAAATGTGCCTAATAATTTATCTATAAATAAAGGATGGTTCTCTTTGAAAATATTAAATATATCCGTGTAATAACTATTGTTCATCATAGGATTTAAATGTGTTAAATCGAAAAACATATAAAATTTATGGACGTTTGGGTCTTTTCCTAATTGGATGAGGGCAGTGCTTAATTCATCTACAAATCCAAGCCACTTTAAATGGGTGAGTTGAGTGTTGCGTATTTTACACGATAATTTATAACATTGATCTCCTTTATGAATCTTTATTTCTGAATAGGGTTCCATTATTCAAGTATGTTTTCCTTATTTATATTAAAATTGTGTAATAATGTATTTGCATTTTTATTATAAATGTCTCCACATAAGTGAGCGGACTCGTAGATTTCTCTCAACAATCCGCTGGGTGCGGTCGTACCAAACTTAATGAGATTTTTATTTTTTAGAACATTTTTTATAGTATTTATTTTTGTTTTTTTAAAGTCGCCTTTTAAATCGTCTATTTGTCTGCGGGATTTATGCCCCTTGATGAGTATACTAATGGTTTTATTTTTCTTATGTTTACCCAATTGAAAGGTTGTTTGAATACACGGGGTCGGAAAGACGGGTAATACGGTGGGCACAGGTGGAGACAACACGGTGGGCGCATGGGGCACAGGTGGAGACAAGACGGGGACAAACTCGTGGATCTCTTCGACGGGTGTAGACAAAGTCTGTTTCCATTCTCGGAAGGTCGGTTTTATACCTCCTTTTAGGTTACTATAAGAAGGTTCGCGTTTAGAATCATAACTATCTTTATTTAAATCCACCGCTTTTTGAGTTTTCTTATGTTGTTTTATTTTTTCAAGCAATAGTTTTCGTATCGTGGACGTATTTATGTGAACGGGCTCAGGCTTCATTTTCTTTGTTTTTATAGTCATATCACATGGTTTAACCACAATGCTACGAATACTCATATAAAAATAAAGTATAAAAATATACCTATTTATACTAAAATTGAATTAAATACTATCGTCTAGTAATAACTATGGATTCTTATACGGAATCAGACAGTTGGAATGTGATTGAATCTTATTTCAAAAACACCCATTTACATCAATTGGTAAAACACCAAGTAGACTCTTATAATGATTTTGTTCAAAACCAATTGATTAAAACCATTGAAATGTTTAATCCGCTTATCATTAAATCGCCGCACGATTATTTGCCGGACTCTAAAAAATATAGATTAGAAGTAGAAGTAAATTTTGTCAATTTGTCTATTTATCGCCCCGAAATTCACGAAAACAACGGGTCGTCTAAATTAATGTTTCCGAGTGACGCCAGACTTAGAAGTTTTACGTATTCGTCCAATTTTACGCTAGATATGAATATTAAATATACCATTCGTAAAGGAGCAAACCTAGAAAACGAAGAACATAAACATATCCACTTGTCTAAAATTCAATTTGGTAAAATCCCTATTATGCTGAATTCTTGTATATGTGTCTTAAAACAATATCCGCATATTAACCCCGACCACATCGACGAGTGTAAAATGGATCCAGGCGGGTATTTCATTATTAACGGCTCTGAAAAGACTTGCTTGGGACAAGAGAAAACGGCGGACAATAAAGTATTTTGTTTTAAACAAAAGGCGTCTAATAAATGGCTTTGGACGGCGGAGTTTCGTTCTGTTCCAGACTGGAAGTGTATTTCTCCTAAACAAATCTATATGATGTTGAATTCCAAATTATCCGCCTACGGTCACGATATTTTGGTTCAATTGCCACGATTAAAAAAACCGATCCCATTGTTTGTATTATTTCGGGCATTGGGTATTGAAAGCGATAAAAAAATATGTAACATCATTCTTTTGAATATAGACAAAGAAAATGTCTTGTTGGAGTATTTGAAAGCGTCTATTTACGAAGGGTCCGAATACAACCAATACGAAGACGCGTTACAATACATTATATCAAACGTGATTTATACCCCCATCAATATGGATAAAGAAGAAGGTCACCGAAGAAAGACTGAATTTGCGAAAGATGTATTGACGAACGATTTATTCCCACATTGTAAAACGGTTGAAGAAAAGATTTATTTGTTAGGGTTTATGACTAAAAAATTAATTCTAGCCTATAGCGGTGTAGACAAGGCGACGGACCGAGATTCGTATGAAAATAAAAGGGTTGAATTGACCGGAACCCTATTGAATAACTTGTTTAGAAACTATTTCAATAAAGTGGTGAAAGATATACAGAAACAGGTCATTCGTGAAATTAATAACGGGTCTTGGAAATCCAGCGAAGATTATTCCAATATCATTACCTTGACCAACATTTATAAAATAGTCAAAACGACCACTATCGAAAATGGACTAAAGCGTGCGTTGTCTACCGGTGATTTTGGAATTAAAAGTATGAATACCAACAAGGTCGGTGTAGCCCAAGTTCTAAACCGACTGACCTATTTGTCTACCTTAAGCCATTTACGGCGTGTAAATACACCCATCGATAAAAGCGGAAAATTAGTAGAGCCACGAAAATTACACGGCTCCACATGGGGGTTTTTGTGTCCAGCTGAAACACCGGAAGGGCAATCCGTGGGTGTGGTGAAAAATATTAGTTATATGACAAACGTCTCTACGTATTCTGACAGCGGTCCAATATACGATTATATTAAGCCTTATGTATTGCCCTTAGACCATTATGACACAGAAACCTTTTACGACAAAGTAAAGGTTTTTGTGAACGGACGATGGGTTGGAATTACACACGATCCAATGGGTCTATTTCAAGATTTAAAACAAAAAAAACATAATGGTATGATACATATTTATTGTTCTATTGTATTTAATTATAATGTGAAAGAACTCATTGTATGCAATGACTGCGGCAGGTTAGTGCGTCCTTTGTTTAAAGTAAAGGAAAATAACATTTTATTGACGAAATCCATCCTTCAGCGTTTGAAAACCAACGAATTATCTTGGCGTGATTTACTTCTCCCTTTAATCCTACCCGAATCCATTATCGAATATATCGATTCGGCAGAACAAAATAATTCTATGATTTGTATGAAACCAAAAGAATTTAAAGAAAATTATAATTACACCCATTGCGAGATTCATCCAAGTACTATTTTCGGAGTTCTGGCGTCGTGTATTCCATTTCCTCAACACAATCAATCTCCTAGAAATACATACCAATGTGCTATGGGGAAGCAAGCCATTGGTATTTATGTGTCAAACTTCCATAAACGAATGGATAAAACCGCGTATGTATTGAATTATACGATGCGTCCGCTGGTCGAAACTAGGGTTATGAATATGATGAAACTGAATGAGTTACCATGTGGGAATCAGGTGATCGTCGCCATTATGACGCATGGAGGATATAATCAAGAAGATAGTTTGTTGTTCAACCGCGGAAGTTTAGACCGCGGGTTATTTCACGCAACCATTTACCATACCGAAAAAGACGAGGACAAAAAAATGAACGGTGAAGAAGAATTGCGTATCAAACCCAATCCAAACATTACACGAAATATGAAGTTCGGCAATTATGATAAAATCAATAAACACGGCGTGGTAGACGAAAACGAACTGATTGAAGACAAAGACATCATTATTTCTAAAGTAGTCGTTATAAAAGAACATAAGAACGATAATACGAAATTAATCAAATACGAAGACCAAAGTAAGTCCTATAGAACCACAGAAGAATGTTATGTAGACAAAAATTATATCGATAGAAACGGCGACGGATATACCTTCTGTAAAGTAAGAATCCGCGCGACCCGTAAACCCAACATCGGCGATAAGTTTAGCAGTAGACACGGGCAAAAGGGCACCATTGGCAATATCATCAACGAAGAAGATATGCCCTATACAAAAGAGGGGATTCGTCCAGACATCATCATTAACCCTCACGCCATTCCGTCGAGAATGACCATTGCCCAATTGAAAGAAACCTTAATCGGAAAATTACTCTTAAAATTAGGATTGTTTGGAGACGGTACCAGTTTTGGTGATATGGATATGGATGAAGTCTTTAAAGAATTGAAAAAACACGATTATGAATCCCATGGCAACGAAGTATTGTATGACGGCAAAACAGGCGAGCAAATTCAAACGTCTATATTCATCGGACCTGTATATTATCAGCGATTAAAGCATATGGTAAACGATAAACAACATAGTCGTTGTATTGGTCCTATGGTAAATCTCACACGACAACCCGCAGAAGGTCGTAGCCGTGACGGCGGTTTAAGATTCGGTGAAATGGAACGCGATTGTATGATTTCTCACGGCGCTTCCAAATTTACAAAGGAACGGATTTACGATGTCTCGGATAAATACGCGGTCAACGTCTGTAAAAAATGCGGTATGATCGCGATTTACAACGATAAAGAACACATACATTTATGCAATGTATGCGAAAATAGAACAGACTTTTCCTACGTTAAAATTCCGTATAGCTGTAAATTATTGTTTCAAGAATTAATCACGATGAATATTGTTCCAAGAATTATGACCTAAGATAATATTATCTATATATAATGAGTTATTTAGGAGGAATTGTACACGGCAAACGAACGGAAGCAGGATTTCAAAACACTCTGGTGGGGTCAGAAGTTGCGATGAAGCGCAAATTATTAAGAAAGGCGTTTAGAACGAACGAAGTAAAAACAAACGCCGGCGCTACGATCGGGAAATCTACGTCTGGACCCTTTAGACGTTCGTTTCATATGGGCGATGTTTTATCGAGACAAAATCAATCGTGTGGGGGTGGAAATCAGGTCAACGGAACCCATGTAAACCGAACCAAATTAGGCGGAAGTTTAAGCCAAGACTCGTGTAATGTAACCACCTTAGGCGTCACGCCCTTAGAAGTCCCTCTGGAAGGTGGCAATCAAAAGTATGTGTCTGATTCTTCTATGTATACTAGATTCAAACATCTTGAAAGTGTAAACTTAAATTACAACGATACAACCTTTGGTGGCAGTGATAACCATAGCGTATATACAACTCTAAATCGTGTTAGAAAATAAAATTATATATAAATGACTACGCCCAACGAAGGGATTAAAATTAGTACAATTTCCGCTACACCCAACGAAGGGACCTTAAAATTATTTAAAAGTTTACTCGATAAAATGAGTTGTTTTAATTTTTTTTCTGTCATGAAAGCCGTGTTTGACGAATTCATATTTTCAATTCATATTCTCGATAATATATTTTTAATACAAAGTTTATATGCGAGAAATATATATATACATTGGAAAGAAACTGACATGCGTTCCCTTCTAGGAGACGTATGCATGTCTATAGCCGGAGAACAATGTTTCGTAAAAAATGGTCACATAGTTGTAGATACACCTGATAAATTTTCAGCCTATAAAGATATAAAGGTATACCCCATTCCGCCCATTATAACTAAAAAAGATATAGATATTTTATACAAATATAAGTTAGAATCCTTTATAAATTATGAATTTAAAGATGCTGAAACGGCTTTAAAATATTTGATTAACGGTTTGAATAATATAGATTTAGAATACGCAAAAACAATACTTGATTCTATTGACGAAAAGGCAATGGCGAATAAAAAAAATTCAAATCAAACGGTTCCAGATCCTATACGCTTGACGTATTATTCCGAGTGGGCGGATGTAAAGTCCTTTGTAGATTGTGGGGATGTTCATTTAGGCAAAGTAAAAGACGATGCCGTGCGAATAAATTGTAATATAAAAAGAAGTATGATGGACGAACATAAAATGCGCGCAATCACGGTCGGCATTGAAGTTGCCCCCAATGACGAAAAAAACAATCCACTCGTTGCCAACGGGATCAGTGCCGTCAATTCAGATAATGTATCCAATCCCCAATATGAACCCGATATATCGGCTTTATTCACCGCAATCAAAGAAAATGAAATATTTGAAAATAATTATATAAGAGCAGTAATACGTGATTTAAAGCTAAAAGAGATATTAGATATCACTATAAAGGAAAAAGCTGGCATAATTTAAAAAGATTTAAAGATTAAGAAAATTATACCTATGGCAAATAAGAGAAGATATAATTTTTCAATAGAATCCATAGGGAGGTCTGAAAATCCTTCGGATACGTCTTTTAAAACATAGTCTTTATTGTAAGATAAATCGTCCAAATTATCACAATAGTCTATAGCTGTAAAACTATTCATCCATTGGCTCATACTTTTTGTCTCTAAATTAGGAAATAATTTATTCGCACTTATATATTCGTTTTCGCTATTTTTTAAGCGGTTACCAGAAGCATCGTATAAATAGATTTCGTCCATGTATATAGTCTATATTATTTATCAAAACAATAGGTTTTAACCTCTTTGAAGTATTGCTTTAACTCTTTTGTATAGCGGTTCCTTTCTTTTTCAAAGACTTCATTTTTCCCATTCTTTACATCATAAATACTAGATAAGGGGGGCTCATTCAACACGACGTCTTCGCATTGCATCGTTTCATTGTATTTTAAACATATATATAAAAGTATACCTACTAAAATCATTTCGAGAATCATATATATATATTTTCTTTTTTTAATATATGTCATTGGTATATACGTATCAGGTCACTTCCACAAATACAGCACCTGTCTATCATGAGGGTTATGTATACGGCAAACCAAGACCGCTATCACATTGGCGTAAACGATACGACGAGTCGTGTCGTCTTAAAACGGAGGTGTTCAAAAGCCCGGTGTGCGACGGTATAAAAATAGAGAATACGTGCGTCGGCGGGACAAACTCGATCAGACGAACCGGTACGACCAATTTAAATAAAAAATATTATGCGTCTACCCATCATTATTTACAATCGAGACAAAAAACCTATACTCAAAATTCTACCTTAGGCGAAAATATAAAAGAAAATACGTATACAAGCAATGGGTCGGATTGCGTGGTCTACAAGCCGAGCAACACGACGTTTAAAACGCAAGGAGGTGTATCGGCGTCGTTAAATACAGCAAAGCACCGCAACGACGCCATTACAAAAAATACGAATAGTTTTAGAGACCCGTATCTTTTAAGTGGCGCCAATTTTGGACTCCACGGCAACGCTCCCTATTTTTTAAAAAGTAAAGAAAATAAATGTACGTCATGCGACTAAAGATTCGTCAATAGGTAAATTATATTTTTTACATATTTTCATACACTTTATCAAATGTGTTCGTTTGATATGGTCTGTATTTTTCTTGTTTTGGTCTAGCATATACGACAATATATTTTGTATGTACTCGATTTGACATTGTCCCGTAATCGAATTGATATCTTTCATCTTATCCATAAAAATCAACGGTATATTTATGTTTAAAATGCTTCTTATATTTCGGGTGCTTACATCGTATTGGTCTATCATTTTACCAATGATCTCGTGAATATTTTGAACCATCCGAAACCGAATACATACAATGTATTTTTCAGAATTGGCGGGGCGACTGGTGAGCGGTTTGATGATGTAAATATCTTCGTATAAATAATTCAATAAAAATAATAACTCCACCGACAATGAACTAAACGTGTCAAATAGTTTTAATACAAATGACCCCCCTTTTTTTTGGATACACATGGCGAACACGATTTGGGCGAATATCAAATTCAGCGAACTCTCTTCTTGTTTATTAAAATCATTACTGAAATCTATACCACCGTCCCCTGTAACGAAATCGATACTATGCTTGTGTGCCGAATATATAGATTCTAAATTTTTCTTAGAATATAAATTACCTGTTTTGTCTTCTCCATATTCCAGTATTATATTTTTATGTAATTTCAAATAAATGTCGCCGTGTTTCCATTTCGGAATATCTTCTGCCATTAAGGTCATACCGTAATAGATGTCTTTGTCGTTGTTGCGATAATTGGACAAAGCTTCTATGAAACCGCCCGGACCTTCGGCTAAATGAAAACTCACCATGGAATCGGGAAAATAAAAAGAATAATGATATAAAATTTCTATCATTTTAAAATACGCGCGAGACAACGGCTTGTAACTGCACACCGCGGGTGTATACGAGTCGAACGGCGTATTGATATATTCGTATGGATTAAAATATTTTTTGTATTTATCCCATAAATATAGGCGATGGTCTATTTCGGTTTTGATAGAGTGGCTATAGTCTCGTAACGTAGTATTTATATAATTCAAAGGCTTTTCATAATTCAATTCTATATTTTTTGTCTCTATAACATAAATAATATCTGAAATAGAATAACTGGTCATAGTACAACTAAGGGTTTAATTCTATATAGATTTAGACGTTAACATAATTTTTTGTTTGCCTAGTCGTCGGGGCTTGTCTGTTTTAAAAAGAGTTTTTTCTACCTGTTCTTCTTTATACATATTCTTTTTAAATATCATTTCGCAGTCGACGTCGTATTCTTTCTTAAAGACAAATGCTTTATTCAAAAAGGAAATCTCTTTTTCGGCATCGCTCATTTTTAGACTGGGGTCTTTCTTGAAGTATACTTCAAACGAATCGTTTTTAACCAATTTAAACCCATACTCCGCCATCAATGGAATGAAATATCCAAACGACACTAAATATTCATCCTTTTCCGCGTTGATAGAATCTTGAAATACTCCGATTTTATTGCCTAGCGGGTTTTGCTGTAAAACGAGTCCGTCGCTGTATTTCTTTCGGATATGCCCTATTTTGGTCGTAGAGACATAAAATTCTATACATTCGTTTTCCTTTATATCTTTTAATTTTTCCAACACCAGTTGTCCATCGTAACACGTGCCTATTAAATGTCCGTTTACCTGTATGGTTTTACAACAATTGACAATAAAGGTGTTTAGGGTTAACTCGCTTTCAAACATATAATGCAAGGCGAATTGTATAGACCCCAATTGGAAGCCTTTCGCCGCAAGTCCAAACGCCGGCATATTTGAAAATGAGCTGCGTTTAATACCCAACACGTGGTCCATGACTTCGGCGCTTGTTTTGTTTTGTTCCGCGAATTCGTTGTGTAATATTTTTTTAGACGTATTCCCTTCGATGAAAATATAATTTTGTTTTAGTTTGGATATCTTATTAAATTGTAAATAACGCATACAAGCGCCGTCTTTCGTATTATGAATATTATCTTTCGATATATCTATACCCAATACAAACGGCGATTTGAGGTCCGCCCATTTGTATAAATCGCCGGCTTTTCCCACCGCATAATCTATGATCGTGCAAGGTGCGTGACAATAGTCTTTATACAATTGGTTTTTAACATGTTTGTTGTGGAAACTACGCATTTGTTTGGTCTTATTTTTGTTTAACCCTTGTTTCGTATAATAGACATCGTCTGGTTGCTCATATTCTACAGGCACATTCGGGTCTGTAAGCATCTCGCGTGTTACAGGGTTATGAATACTATTCCAGTTGCTATTGGCGGTATGTATGTTGTTGCCTTTTGTTTTGTCATAGCGGATGCGCAACGGCACCCAACACAACCGCCTGTCTTCATTTTTTTCATATTTAAATTCTACTACATTGTTATTGTAAAGGACGTCTCGGACACCCTTTTCGCTTCCTTCTTCCACGTATATGTTCCCGTTTTCTTCTAACAAAATATACGCTTTGTAGGCGTCTTTGTCGTATGGATTTGTCGGGACAAACAAGGTTGTATCGGTCAGCGACTTGGACGGCTTCACTCCATTCAACAAGGCGTCTTGCGGGTTGATGATTTCGTCCGCGCCATAATTACCAACGTATAAATAAAGGATTTGATATTTAAGCGCTTTCTTTTCGTGAAAGATCATTTCGGTCAATAGGTCGCCTTTGTCGTTGGTTGGAAATCGTACTAAAAAGTCAATCGTATTGAACTCAGGCGGTTTCCACTTAAAACTGTGTTTCCATGCGTATTTTTTATTTTTAACCGCATCGTCCGGTCGTTCCATACCCACGCCTAAAATGGACGACGAAAAAATAATCCCGTCGGTATTGTATTTATAATGTTCGGATCCAATCGTATCCAGCAATATCCCGCATTGTAAATATAAATCATTCTTTTCATCTATAAAATAAAATTCTTTCGTGACAAACCGAATACTGTTATAAAAACGATCTTTCGGCGAATTCTGGTTGATGCTTTTCATAATTGTTTGTAACAAAGGATAACGGTCTTTAAATCCACGGGCGCGTACGTCGGTCACTTTGTCTCCCTTTTTATAAAAGTAAATGTCAAACGCCGCAAACAAGTCAATCCGTTCATGTTGCTTATCGTATCGGATATATTCACCGTCTATCAAGGTTTCTTTCAACGTATCGTCCGTCAATTCTCGCCCCGTATATTGGACGTTGATGGGGTTGGTGTTGGTGATAAAATATAGTTTACCTTCTTTTGAAATATACAATAACTTTCTTAATCCGTCTGCTTTGTCTGTGAGACAAAAGTCCTTTTTTATACACGGATAAAAATCCGTGTTTAAGTTTTGAGTTTGTAACGTATAAGAACTGGGTCCAATAAACGGAATATACTTTGATTGGGTAAACAATCCTTTGTATTCATTCAAAATCGTAGTTTTTATCTGTTCAGAAATAGGAAAAGAGGTATCGTCTTTCCCGCATAAAATATATTTGATTACTTTCTTAATATCTTCTGCCAACGGCGTGATCGGTTGAACGACATTTGAATGTTCGGTGGTTTCTACTTCGATTTCATATATCTCCGCTTCTTCAAAGACGCCCGAATTTTTAAAATGAAGGGCGTTATGTTTCATTTTTACGATGCTCATATCGACGACCATACCGGGCATAGATGGATTATGTAGAGTAAGACGCGTCATCAATCGGAAGGTTTTCTTGGTGGTCTTCCATTTAGAATATACTTCTTCTATGGTCGTTTTGCTGACCGGTAATTCTTTACATATATTTATCGTCATATTGTAATCCGTCTCTTTCTTATACAAGTTTTCTTTCTTGATATGGACGGTGGATTCTGGTAAAATATTATTATCACATAAAGCTTTGATGTTAGACAACCCTTCTATTTCAGACCTTATATTATGTAAGATATCGTTAGGTTTAGAAAACGTGGATTTTAACAGATGTTTTTCTGCGGTGCGTTGAAACCCGTAATGCAATAATTGATTATAGATACGCTCAAAATCGCTTTTATTGGTCGTAGACAACCGGAATTCTAATTCCAATGGTTGGTGCGAAGTGACTAGCTCGTTAAATTTTTTTAAACTTTCGACTACGCTCATATATATATCTTATATACATTATTAAATCAATTTTAAATGTTTAAAATAATCTTGAACGCTTTCGTAAAAATCGGATTTCTTTTTTCCGTCTAGGTTCATATATTGTGTCATTTGTTTTAAATCCTCCAATTTATAATAACTGATACTTTTCAAGGGCTTGAATAGATCGGTGATCTTGAATTTGTTGGCGTCCATTGTATCCGTCCATTGATACGTATGAGACAAATAATAAATAGGCTTACTTTCATCTACGAAACATTCATAATAACAATGTTCCGCATACCATACAATATTCATACACCATACTTCACACAACGCCGGTAAACAATGTAAGGGGATGCACGGACTCTGTAAATCTTCTAAAATTTTATCTTTGTGTTTCATTTTAAATGGCTCTAACTTTTCAATGACGTGGATTTTTTCGAGGGTTTCGTTGTATTTATCCGACCAAGATTGTTTATGATAAACCGTATAAAATAGTTTATCATAGACTTTTTCGGGCTCTTTGGCGCGCCTTTTTACATCTAAAATGGTAAAGTGTGGATTATAATAATGGCGTTCGTGTAACATAAAAAAATACATTTTATATGTTTAAATCTTTTTTAATTTCATTCATTTTAATTTCCCCTTCGTGTATATCTTTTTCTTTTTTTTCAATGTATTGGATATAATCTTCTATTTTTTGAATGGTATAAGGAGACAACGTTTCCATTTTTACAAACGTGCCGTTGTGGTTTTCGTTGTAAAGGGCGTCGTTGTCTTGAACGATCAGGTCTAAAATACATAGTTGTTCGTCTTTATTATACGCCTCGATTCTTTTTACCATAGAAACTAGTGACATATCTATGTATGTGTGTCGTATTTAAATAATTTCGGCAATTATACTAATGAATGTATCGTTTAATTCAAACCGATGACCCAGCACTTTCACTTTTATGGCATCTCCTTCTTTGTATTTATCCATTTCTAATTGAGAATTGTGTTCGCTACTGATAAATATATTCATAGGGTTATCGTCTTCTTGGATAATACAACGAATGCCGATTTTATTTATATTTTTAACGAGACAAGATAATTCCATGTCTTCGTAAGGCATACAACAATCCACTTCATAGACCACCGTAAACTCTACATCTGACCCTTGTAACAACCCGGACGAATATTGAATCACCCTGGACGATCCGTTCCGAATATATCCCTCGTTGCGACATTTGCCTTCGATATAGGTTTCTAGGTAGGATTTAAAGTAACTTTCCATGTCTTTGCCGATTTTGGTAAAGGAGACTTTAATCTTTTCCGTAATAAATTGCTTTTGAAATAGGTCTTCCATATTATAGTTATTATATATATTATTAATCAATTTTTAATTAATACCTAAATTCCGGTATGCCTTGGTTAAAAATGTAATCCACCCTATTTCAATCGTATAACAGCCTATGCGCCTATTTTTTCATATTTATAATAAAAATATTTTGTCTCTGGATTTGTTTTTTCTAAATGCCGAAGCCATAGTTCTAAACACAATTCCAATACGCCCTTATTTTCTTTCATATAAAAAGAAGGATCATTCGTCAGTCGTTTCAGTAAGGTGTTGATTTCTTCGCCTGGTACTTTTCGTGTGCCTTTTTGCTTGGGCTTGTAATCAAACGATATTTTCTGAATGCGTTTATTTTGCCCGGTCAATTTGACAAACCCATAGATATTTGAGACATTGGGCTTTTCTTTTGGCGAAAGGGGATCCGTTTCTTCCCATTTATCGTTTTTCAAAGCATAATATTGACTGGTTCGCTGTAAAGACGTTTCGTCTAAAAGAGGTATTTTATCTTGGACGACGAAGGTATCGTAGAGGACCTTACGTATCTCTTGGTTTGATTCATTTAAAACAAACAATTGGTCTGATACAGGCAAGCTTTCAAAGTGTTTTTCAATGAGAAGGTCTTTTAAGAAGCGTTCGTCTTTGAAACGACTCAAAAATATATTGGTCTCGTCTTTTTTTATCTTTTTATAGGTTGCAGTCGCCCGTATTTTTGCGAGGTCTTGGTCGATGCGTTCTTTAAACTCTTTCAAGGGGTCGGTAGGCGTAATGTGTATTTCTTCCATATCAAAGGTGTTTTCGTATAAAAGCGGGTTCATTCGTTCTTCTGTGCTGATATAATCATAGTCGCTTATGTAAGGCTGAAACAACAATAAATCGTGAATCTTTATAATTTTACCGCGCTCTTCGTATTTGTCGTAAACGTCTTCGCTCATTAATTTTTCGATCGCATATTCGAACTCTTCGTCTTTCATAAATGGATATAGATTTAACATTTCATATTTAAGTGTATCGTAGGTATACACATATCGGTCTTTGAAGTATAGCTTCAATTGTTGAGGCATTTGGTCGTTCATAATATGCGTATAACTATACGTAGAATTATCCATGATAGTATCTTTCTGGTCGCATTGACACCTATATTCACAGGTTTCTTGGTAATCGCAAATATTTGTATAGGGTTTGTCTTTAATCTCGTACATTATTTCGTCGCCTTCGCTTGTAATTAAGGCGACCGAGCCGTCTACCTTGGCAAAATCTTTTTGGGATTCATTCAATAAACAATCCACGGATATTTCTTTTAAAATACGAGACACTTTTCCTATGATGGTATTTTTTCGTTCACATAGTCTATATAGATACATATCTAGTGGTTCTATGTCTTCGTCCAACCGACAAGAATGTAAAAACACCTGAACGTTTTTATGCGTATCGGGCAATTCTTTGTGACTACAATTTCTTCGCGCGCGTCCGATGACTTGTTCTATACGATTCATATTATACCAAGGTTCTAATATATGTACTTGTCTTACATTTTTTAAGTCAATCCCCTCTGTCCCGGTTTGAGACACGATGACAACTTTTACCCTTTCTCCGTTCGTATTATGGTTCGTCAACGCCTCTATGTCTTCGTCTATATCGGGGCTCAATTCTTTGTTGCCACATATAATGGAATAACTATATTTTCCTTTTTTATTTTGGATTAAGTTTTGAGTTTTGGAACCGAACCGCTTATATCCTAATTCTTCGAGACATAATGCCATCGGTAATACGCCATAGTAAATCCATTGGGAATAGATTAATATAATCCCGTCCGCTTTTTCTAGCTTGTCTAGAATAGATTTCATTTTTATACTGTAATGGGCGAGGTTGTCTTTTTGAAATAGTTTGTGTTCAGGGTCTTTATATTCAAACGAATGATATACTTTAGGGCTTCCAGACAACTTATAATTCATAGGGATTACCTCTATACCCGATTGTTCGTCCGATTCGCCGTAATAAATATTTAAACATTGTAAGGGGATTAAAATTTCGCTGTAATTCAATCCGTCTATAGACGCAGATTGACCTTTATATTTTTTTTGAACAAGCGTCGCGATTTTTTCTATATACGCGTCTTTTTGAGCCCCTTCTACCTCCGACAGATATAAATCCAAATGTTCTATTTTATCTGTAAGATCCATCCCATTGTACATTTTATTCGGGTAAGGTATCGTTAAAAGAGAACGATTTGGTTCGAATAACTTGGGCTGAATTAAATGCGGAAAGGTATAAGGATTTTCTCCCCGCACATAGGATATGTAGCCATTCGCCATCGCAATCAACTTCTCTTTGCCGTCTGCACGGAACTCCCCGTTTTTTTTAAACAGGTCGGATTTATTTATTTTATTATTCTTATCGTTTAAGTTCAATATATTCAACATAAAAACGATTTCTTCGTGTCCGTTAAACATGGGCGTACCGGTTAAAAAAATAAGTTTCATATATTTTACATGGGTCACCAAATATTCCAAATGGCGGGCGACCTTTTGCATATCATTTTGTTCGTTGCCTTCTTTCGTGGTTCTTATATTATGAATTTCGTCTATCACGATCATGCGGTCTTGAAATTCTCGTTTTAAAGCTTCTTTGTTATGGGTATCGATTAAGTTTGAAAATTCAATATACCCCATAAAGACATAATATTTTTTAATTAGTTTATGTATCTTTTTTATAATTTGGGATTTATCCAATTCGTTTACATGAGACAAACCGATTTCTTCTAACAAAGACGACCCTAAACATCCATGTATGACCCACTGATTTTTTACCTTTTCTAATTTGTGTTTATCGAATAATTGTAATTTAAAATTGGACTGAACATTAGAAGAGGCAACGATTATAATGGGTTTGAAATTCTTGTGATATTTTATATATTTTCGCGTTTCTTCGGTGATCCCTATTGCCGAACACGTTTTACCACTCCCTAATCCGTGATACAATAATAACCCATTATAATAACTATTGTAAGAAATAAACCTTTTTACAAATTCTTGGTGCGGGGCAAGCGTAAAAAAATTATGTTCACACGTTTTTTCACTGGAATCGTATTTGTAATCGAATTCTTTTTTACCTGCGATTTTATTTTGGAAATATAAATCCGTAGTAGAAGGGTAGGTTGTCATTACACTACTATAAGAAAATACTGAACGACTCTATTTTTTTTAAGGCATCCAAACAAGCCAATTGCTCGGCTTTCTTCTTGATTTTATGGACGCCCGTACCAAAATGTATATTAGTATTGGGTTTAATGTTATCAAGCGTTTTAATGCGTTCAAACCGTACACTCGTCGTGTCTTTTGGATTTAAGCACAAATATACACCCATTGTATATCGCAATTCCTCGTCTTGATGAATGATTTTATATTCAGGGGTACACTTGAATTCTTTTTGTATTTTGACTTGAAAAATGTTTTTATAATTGTCGTCGTTTTCCAAAATCTCCGTCCAATCTACTAATTGGTTAAAGACATTTTCTATAAACAATTGACAATATTGAATACCATTACCCATTAAAAATAAGTCATCTTGTGTCTCGTTGGTGTCTAAGAATAGCGCCCCCAAGAAAGATTCAAACAAACATCCTAATTTCTTATAATTACATCGATTCTTTTTTCTTCGCTTTGTTTGGATAACAACAACCACTTATGTAATCCTAGTTTATACGCCAACTTTCCAATATGGTCATTTTTAACTAGATTAATCTTTTTCTCCGTCATAAATCCTTCGTCGGCGTCAGGAAACCTCTTATATAAATAATATTTCGTAATCATTTCCAATATGCCGTCCCCGATAAATTCCAGTCGCTCGTTGGAAGATTGTTTTAACTCTAAACAATTGAACGGACAAGAAGAATACGACATATTAGGTTGTTTTATATAAGAACTGTTCGCAAACGCCCTTTCCCAAATCTCCATATTTTTTACCTTATGATTAATGTGGTACGTGCGTAAAATCGTTTCTATATCGCCTTTTTTAATTTTAAAATTTTTTTCATTATACGGATTGGAAAGATCGTCCATTGTATATTTATACATCAATTATTTAAATAAAATATTATATATATATATATGCCTTACATCGCCAGAATACAATCTAGAGTAAACCATACCGACGCTTGTTCGTCAGGCGATAAAGAAGCCGGTCTAGTCAACGGTTGGGAACACGCCAGAATCCCTAGTAATATTTTAAAAAGTAAAACCCCTACAGGATTAGAATTTTCTATGACGGGTAAATCCAACCTCCAATGTTGCTCTAGCAATCAAACGGGTTGCCGTCCTTATGTAAACCCCCGCGGTCGCAATAATACCGCGATGTAATTTAAAGATAATGTAATACTCTATATATGAGTTCCGTCTGTATCGATTGCCGTGAAACAGAACTTGTGCAACAGGTGTCTCTTTTATTAGGTCCCGACGTTTTAAAGATAGAACCGTTACATTTAGGGGATATATTGATTTCAGATAAACTAATCATTGAACGAAAAAAATGGTCGGATTTAGCTTGTAGTATAATGGACGGACGGTATAAAGAACAAAGTCACCGATTACTACAAGCTAAATCAGAAGGATATAAAATATATTATTTTTTAGAAGGAAATTTAGACCTATATAAGCCCTATGGTATTTCAAAAGACGCCCTCCGAAGTTGTGTCTATAGTTTAACCTATGAAAAAGAGTTCTTTGTTATTTTGACAAAATCCACCAAAGAAAGCGCGGAGTATATAGTGAAGTTTTATGAAAAAATAAATAAAGAAAAGCGAGCCGTTATGCCGCATAGCATTTTAACCAAAAAGAAAAATGACCAAATAAACAAAGAGAATATTAGCGAATATATGCTGGGTCAAATACCTGGCATAAGCACAACAATATCCCGTCTACTTTTGGACAAATATAAAAGTATTGGTCATATTTTTGCTGAATTAGAAAATCCAATGTTGTTTGAGGAGTTTACCTATATAAAAGACGACAAACCAAAAACCTTAAATAAAAACACCATCGTCTCGTTAAATCACTTTCTGCGTAAATAATCGTGTGGCTCTATAGTTTGACTATTTGGATATAAAATAATCTTATCACTTCCGACGCCAGGTGTTTGGTTGTAGGGATCCATGCCGGGCAAAAAATTCTGATTAAAGAGGCGGTTGTCTCTAGACGCGTCTTGGGGCATTGTAGGCATACTATGATTTAAAGAGCCCATGGGTATGTCTGTAGCGAAACTGGGTTTAATTTCATACATTTCTTGACCCTGTGTATCAAATACCTTTTCCAAATGTAATATAGGACAGTCTAATTTATTCTTTTTTTGCCATCTTACGTATTCTTTATAATCTTCTAAATCATTTAACATAATAGGATTTACACCGGCAATTTTAGCCATCTTTGGATTGTAAACCATAATATGCTCGCCGTTTTTTATCATAGTAGTAGGACACTGCCCGCTTACAAAGGATTCTTGCTTCATCACATCATTCGTAATAAATAAAATACCCAGTATAAAAACGAATAAAATAAATATAAGCGTCTTTTTCATAATATTATATAGTTATATTATAATGAAAGTAGTAAAAATAAATAGTGACGAACAATTTAAGAATGAAATGCAAGGAAATTGTCTTATTTTATTTTTTCATACCAGTTGTCCGCATTGCCACGATTTAAAACCGATATGGTCAAAAGCGAAAGAAAACAATGCCAATCGGAATATGAAAGTATTGGAAGTCGGCGAACAAGCGTTTTCTAAAATAAACCACCCACTGATAAGCAACATTCAAGGATTTCCTTCTATCATACGTACGCAAAATGGTGAGATGGTCGAAAGTATAAAATTCCCGATGAATGAAGAAAATGTAAATAATTTTGTAAAAAATACGCCCAACAATTCGACAAATGAGTCCAATACTTCGCTTCATGAGTCGCCTATAATATCCAATGGTTCGTTTAATGAGTTGCGTAACGCTTTGAATAAATCCAAGAGTAAAGTTTCGAGTAAATCCAAGAGTAAATCCAAGCGTAAATCCAATAGTAAACCCAAGAGTAAATCCAAGCGTAAAGGCAAACCTAAAGGAAAACCTAAGGGCAAACGTTAGTCTACTCATGAATATGCTCGAATATAGCCCAAAGGATGATGTCAGCGGCATTCGTATTCGGACTACGTAACATATCCAAAAAATACTTCCTCTGTTCGCGTTTTGCGGTTTTACCATCCTTCGGACTCTTTAAAATTTCAGTCAATTCGTGTAAAAAAACGTCTGTGCTATAATAACCTCGAGGCGTCTTTTCTAAGAGCCAAACTTTTTCATAGGCTCGTTGTTTATAAGGGAAAATAGGTGTATCTTTAGATGCGATCACTAAATCAATACCTTCTCCAAATACTAGTTCCCCACCCAGTCCAACGATATGGATTTGTTGTTTTATTCTATGTAAAGATATGCGTAACTCTTCTATATCGGAACACGTTTGTCTCAATCCATCTAAAACCATTCCTCTTAATTTCCTCGTATCTAAACTACTTGAATTATTATAAGTTCTTCCCTTCGCCCGTTCATTGAGGGGTATAATTTGAGGAGAATGGTCGTTCTGTTTTATAAATGGAAACAATTGGTTACCCGTGTTCATTATAGTACGGAGCAATTGTCCCGTTATTTCAATCACGGATTTCATAGGCACACTTTTCCAATTCATATAGTTTTTATTTAATGTAAGAAATACAAAATCCATATCGCTTAAAGAGCTTAAAATAGAACGAATCAACGCCCTATGTTCTCCTATAAATCTACGTAATTCTTCTAATTCGACTGTATTTAATTTATCTTGTATTTTTCTCCCTATCGCACTTAAGTTGGTAAGATTTTCTTCTATTATATCGTCTGGAGGGCGTCCGACCACAAGGCGACTGTCTAACCAATCTAATACTCCCGCTAAAAGAAAAAAAACATTACCTCCGCTCACAAGAAATTGGTCGCTTGTTTTTTTCTGGTCCCATATATTATCGAATGTATTATTTATGATGTGAACCGCGTGCTTTAATAGTCCAATTAAATTTTCTAAATATTGAAAAGGATGAACAGGCTGCGGACCTGGCGGTGGGCGTGGCTGCGGACCTGGCGGAACCGGTGGATCCGGTGGAACAAAATTTTTTACAGCATAGGCAATCGCAAGTTGTGTGCCCACGGACACGCGCATTTTTTTTTTAAAGTTGTTAATTATATTATCAATTACGTTTGTTGTCATATGTGGATAACGGGCGGGAACAAGATCCATTCGTTCGCGTACAATCGTTGCAGCCACTACATCGCCGATGTTTAACATTTGGAATGGAAGAGTACGGGAGCCCATCGTTTGTAGGGTAGGTTGTCTTACCAAATCAATGTTATAATCAGTCACCATTTTATAAAACTCGACGTCTATGTTTTCCCATTTTTTAATTAAATGCGAAATTTTTGTATCCATATTTTGTTGGTCGGGCTGTTGGGCAGCCTGTTGGTCGGGCTGTTGGGCAGCCTGTTGGGCGGGCGGTTGGGCGGGTTCTGTTGGCGGTTTTTCGAAAACAATCAGTTCTTCTTCTAATGAAAGACTATCCTTTGTCTCTATTTTTGTATCGTAATCAGGTTGTGCTTCAATCGCCGCAGGTATATATGTCAGGTTCCACGACTGCGTACCGAATATATTGTTCAAACCCTTCGCCAGTCTATCGGTTGTATTTATCAAAACTAATTCGGACGTATTCACGTTTAAATCTAGTTCATTGAAATGCTTTATCAGTACATCGAGATCCGGCGCACTAGCCGCACTAGCCGCACTAGCCGCACTAGCCGCACTAGCCGCACTAACCTCACTAGCCACCAGATTAGCCGCGTCAACAGCCCGGTCTGCCGCCAAAACTGCTTCATTATATTTACGTCGTAAGGGTCTTATTCGTGTTAAAAACTGAATAACGGTCGCGACAACTGGAAATGTAAGCCCACCCGTTTGTCGCAATTTTTTCCATGTTTTAGTGACATGTCTTTTTCGTCTTATTTTTCTCGTCATTATATTATATTATAAATATATAATGTCGGTTATTTACGATATATTATCAGAATACATAATGAATCATAAACTTGTATTTATACTTTACTTAGCCTTAACCTTGGCGATTAACTTTATAACGACTATAGTATTGCCTCGGGTCATATCTTTATTTGTGGAATCTTCTATGAATAAGAAAGAGGTGTTTGGCGAACATCTACAACATTTGTGGGCTCCTAAGACTAAAATGGATGTATTGTATAGTTTAGGTGGTTTATTTGCCCTAAGCGTAGGCTTACATTCTTTTAAAGACTATATTGAATCCATTCATATTATTACGGGGATCACAAATTATTTCAAAAAAACTATGTTGACCAAAATATTTGAGAAATATAGTAAAAATTTTAAAGAAATTCCCGAATCTTCTATTCTGTGGGTAGCAAATAATTCGTTCTCTACCGTAAAAATGTTTATATTTTATAGTTTCTCAAAGGCTATACCTTATTTACTTACCTTTATGCTGGTAAGCGCGTATTTATACACTCTAAGCCAATCTATTTTATATATTTTTATAACACATGTGGGGTTGATTGCGTTTGTATTGTGGATGAATCACCGTATATTTTTAAATCAAAATATAAAAGTCGAAGGAAAAGTTTTAAATAACATGAGTTTTATTCAAGATAAAGTAAAAAATTTAATGAATATTATTTTTGATAATTTGATACAAAAAGAAGTCAAGGAGATAAACGATAAAGAAGAAGAATTAAAACATTATTTATCGGACTCGTACACAAGTCATAATTATACAGTGTTATGGATAAATATTATATCGTATGTGTCGTTATTTATTATATTCTATAGGCTCATGTATAAAGAGGGAATACTATATAGTACCATTTTGATATTGTTGTTATACAAAGGCATTCAAGACGACTTTGTTAGAGAAACCTTAAATCAATATTATGCGATGTCTAAATTCATTAAAATGAATGAAATCGTTCGCTCCATAGATGAAACAAAAGAATGTCAACCGATACGAGCCTTTTATAGCATAAAACTCAACAACGTCAGCTACAAATACGACAAAACGTCTGACTATATTTTGAAAAATGTAAATATACATTTTGAACCCAAAAAATAAATGTAATGACTGGAAAATCCGGTTCGGGAAAAACGACTATTATGAAATTAATTGTGAAATTATACAAACCCGCAAAAGGTTCTATCCAATACGACGAATTAAATGCGGAAGATATATGCGAGACAAATGTGCGCGATAATATTTATTATGTAAATCAGCGGACTATATTATTTGAAGAAAGTGTATTATACAATTTACAATACGGAAACCAAGCCTCCAAAGAAGAAGTCGTTCAGTTATTAGAAAAATACGATTTATTGGACTATTATACTCCATTAGAATTTGGTATTGATTCAAATAGTGGTGTAAACGGGTCGCATTTATCGTTGGGTATGCAAAAAATAATTATGGTGGTTCGGGGCATTTTAAAACCAAATAAACACGTCCTTATACTAGACGAGCCCCTCACCAGTTTAGACAAAGAGTCAAGAATAAAAATCGTAAAACTAATCGTAGAAGAGACCAAAGGTAAAACCGTCATCGTCATAAGCCACGACCCCGAAATATTGCCTTTCGCGGATCATATTGTTCGGTTACAACGAGATACATAAATTACCACTTGGTTTTGTTGACGCTTATTTTAGGACCTTTTTTAGATTTATGTTCTCCTGGGTTATATTGTTCTTCTTCGTCTGACCCCAAGTTTTTAGACAATTCCCAAAACTCTTTGGACCCCAGTTTAAAGTCGCGGTGGTGTTCCGCCATATACCAGAAGATTTGGTCTTGTAGTTGATTGGATTTCACGTTGTTGTCTATGACTAAACATTCATAATTTTCGGTACATTGGTCCATCACTTGGCAAAACGATTCAAAGGTCGGAAACATACCCGCATAATTTTCATAAATTCTTTTACGATTGGCGATGTAAGGCTCGCGCAATATAAATACATAATCAATATTGGTCCGCAACGTGGGGGGGATACCGAGTGGGTATTGCATAGTAATAATAAGCATCACCTTCCAATGCCGTCCATTCATAAACAATAAACGCATCATTTTATCCCTTGCCCACCCGTTGTCGTATAAACAATCGTCTAATATAACAAACGTACGAGCATCAATAGAACTTTTTTTATATATTTCTATTTGCTTGTTCACTTGCTTAATGACCGCTTTTTGTCTCTTCAAAATATTTTCGATGATGCCAGTGTTATACTCGTCGTGTATAAATAATTTAGGCACATGTGCCGAATAAAAACCATTACCGGCTTCCGTCCCAGAAATCACGGTGCCAATAGGTATGTCAACGTGGTGAAATAACAAATCACGCACCAAGAAACTTTTACCCGTGTCTCTCCTACCAATCAATACGATGACAGGACCCTTGCTTTCGTCTTTTAAAAAGGTAATACGCTTCATGTCAAATTTTTTTAAATTAAGCGTCATATAGTATAATAATATATGTTTATACGAATTAAGACGCGATTAGTTTAAAACAACTCATAATTTTATTCCTTCATATAAATGAATAAAACCCTCTACAATCCTATTTTTGATTTGTTTCATATTCCGTATATTTCCCGTGTAGATACGTATAACGAACCACTCGATTATAACCATTATTCGTTGACGATAGAAGGCAAAGAAACGCAATGTTTTATGAAAACGATTCTTCTTGTAGATTATATTAAATTGTTAATAGGAAAATATAAGCATTATGATGTATGTATTTTACCTTCTAAAGACAAAAAGGCGACCAATATTTACGAAGAATATATACATTCCATTCACAATTATGCTTATGTCGATAATTTTTTTTATATCCTATCCAATCGTTTAAATTGTCATGGATACAAACACGGCATCGAAGTGTACGATAGCTTCATCAGTATGAAAGACAATTGTGAGATTAATATTGTGGATGATTTTGAATATTTATGCGATTCAAATTATTTTAATGAACATTTAAATAAAAAGTTTCATTTTAAAGACAATCAAATTCATTCTTTATTTTCCAATTTAAAAAAGCCTCCCATTTCGTGGGACGAGATAGAGTGCGACATCGTGTTTGATACGCTGGACGAGCCCGCCGAGCAAGGCGAGCCTATCGACGAGCCAGACGAGCCTGTCGACGAGCCAGACGAGCCTATCGACGAGCCAGACGAGCCTGTCGACGAGCCATGCGACGAGCAACACGTCGTGCATTCGAGTGATACATCGAGCGATACATCGAGCGATACATCGAGTGATACGTCGAGTGATACGTCTAGTCGCGACTCCAGCGACGAAGGGGACGATTCTGTTTCCAGTAGCGAAAATAGTTTTATGGACGAACTCATATTGGTTATAAACCGAATGCCTACTCAAAATATATTACTCGAGAAATGTGTGGACACATTGGATAGCTTATTTGAACACGACAAAATCAATGTAGAAGAATTGACGAGCGCGATGTTCCAAACGATCGTTATGTTATATTTATATCAGAACCTTTTCCAATTTACACACAATGATTTACATACGAATAATATTATGTTTGTGGAGACAAAAGAAGAGTTTCTATATTATAAAATAAAAAATCAATATTATAAAGTACCTACGTACGGGAAGATATATAAATTAATTGATTTTGGGCGCGCCATTTATACTTATAAAAATACCCGTTTATGTAGCGACAGCTTTTCACCGAATGGAACAGCACACGGGCAATATAACTGCGAACCCTTTATGAATGTAAAGAAACCTCTCATAGAACCAAATTATAGTTTTGATTTGTGTCGGTTGGCGTGTTCTATGTTTGATTTTATCATTGAGAATCTAGACGATATGGACGTGTTTCGTAAAATACCCTTATACGACATGATCATAAGCTGGATATACGACGATTCGGGCATAAATGTATTGTATAAGAAGAATGGCGACGAAAGATATCCAGATTTTAAGTTATATAAAATGATTGCCCGCAATGTAAATCAACATATTCCTGAAAAACAATTTGACCATAAGTGTTTCCAAAATTATAAAACAGACACGTCAGAGCACTATATGGATCTGGATGCCTTGATTAAAACGAAGGATCTCCTGTAAATATCTCTGTATTGGTAAGGTTTACTTTTACATAGTAATCCTTTATAAAAAGGGACGCCAACACAATGCAAAATAAATAAAAGGATTCTTTAAAAAATAATTTATTTTGGTCTTTTATGGGACACTCCCTATACATAAATTGCTTCATTATAAAAAAACAACGGATATAATCAACGAAATATAAATATGCTCATAGTCTATCATTAAAAGAATAATAGGTTTTAAATATTATTCTTTTACGAAATTAAAATAATTCTTCCACGCCTAAATCAATGATATCATTTTCCAGATTGACCACGCCTAAATCCATATCATTTTCCAGATTGACACCTAAATCCAAGTGATTCTCTTCTAATTCGATGATGTCTCCCATAAAATCGCATTTGTCTATATCTTCACTAAACGATATTTTATTTGTTTTTTCGGGTAAAGGTTCCATCACAGGCGTCGGGACATGCGTCGGGACATGGTGTAACGGGTCTTGGACAGGCGGGACAGGCACTTGGAATGGTTCTAAAACAGGTGATTGTACAGGCGGGACAGGAACGCTGAATACCGATTCTTGTACGGGTTTATCTATTTCCACTTTATATACGTCGACTTCTTGCGTTTCGTCGATGTATTGTCTCAAAAGTTGTTCGACCGGCAATTGCTCGCGTACTGTATCCATAATACATAGTTGGACCAACGATTCAAATTTGTGATTCCTTTTTTGTTGCTCTAAAGGAGAAATATCCAGCTCAAATAAATAAATGTTGGAATACAATTTACGGGAAATATTAATATAAATTTTATGTAAAAATAAGCTTAAATCTGGTATGTCTATATTTATTTTTTTATTTTCATTGCCTACACGCACACAACTTAAAATTTTGAGCTGAATAATGTGAACGCAAGTGACCAAATCTTCTAAATAAGAGCACTTAGATTTCATCATAATACGGGCTTTTTCATTTTCGATGATCGTTTGATTCCAGTTCGGTACGCGGGATAATAGATTTTGATACGTCATTAAATATTTACTGGGCTCGTCGTTGGTTTGACACAGGGTCATGGATTCATTAAAAATAGAGCGAAATCCTTCTATGATGGGTGGCGTAATAAGAGAAATCAACGATACACACCATAAATTTGTAGATTCATTTAATTTATTAGGGGTATAGTCATCCATAAAAAATAAATATATTTATAATTCTTTATTATTACGAAAGAGACAGACTAAATACAATAAAATAAATCGTTCGTTTTTTAATTGCTTACACAACGTTTTGTATTGGAAACGCAACGCATCGTAATGCGTCACTTTATGTTTTAGCCATACGACGAGTTGTTCCCCATAAATACCTTTGCCATATAACTCTTCCACCGCATCTATTGCGCGGATGTCTTTGGTCATTACGTGTTTGATTTGATTGTATGGTATATTTATTTTTACAACAGGATTGTCGGGGACATAAATTTGAATAAATCTAGAGCGTATGGGTTGTAATAATTTATCTTTGTGTTTGGTTAAAATAAAAAAGCGGGTCGAACGACTATACATTTCGATGCTTCGTCTTAAAGAATATTGTGCGTCGACCGTCAAATATTCGGCATCGTATAAAATAACACTCTTAAATAAAATAAGCGGAGACAATTGTTGCTTGGAAAATAATTTTATGTCTTCGCGTATATTTTTTATACCTTTACATGTCCCACAATACAACGTCATTATATATTTGGACTGCGTCCCGGTTGGATAATAAGCTTCTAATGCCTTTAAAATAGAATAGTCTGTATTCCCGTAAAATAATATATGAGGGACATGTTGACCAAATGGGGTAAAATAATCTTGCATACCTAATTATAGGTGTTTTTATTATATTATTTTAAGCAACACTAGATAACGAATGTGTGTAAGGATTTTCTTTAAACGCTTTTAAAATACTATTGTCCATTCGTGGCAATTCATACGTTTGCGTTTGTTTGGTTACTTCTCCTAAAAGATGAGGGGTGTCGTTTGTGGGGGCATATAAAGCGTTGGTCCGTTCGTTACATTGTTCCCGGTCATTTATGGACGCGTTGATATGTCCGTTGTATAAACTCATATGTCCGCTTGCTGTACGGTTTTCGTAGGGTTTTTTGTATATTTCTCTGATTATAGACGGATTCATATGACGTATTGGCGCGTGTTCCGCTTGCGTTTCCTAATATAGCATGCGATGTGGTTGGGCGCTGTGTTTTTGACGAATAAGGGTTCGTGTGTATATAAGACTGCCCTACACGTCCTTGTACGTTCCAATGAGGCTTTGTCTCGCTCATCATTTCGCGTTGGGTGGTAGGCGCATATTCGTTGTGTACCCCCGGTTTTTTTGCGTATTTCCCATAAACCCAATCGGGTTGGGGTGTTCGATAGGTTTACGAGTTGGTTTCCATTGGTTTATAATGGGTTCCACCGTAGCGGCGTATAATTGACCTTTAATGGCGCCAAAATAATCCTGTTTGGTAGAGCGATTATTTTCTAATACTTGAAACGATTCTTTTCCGTGGTCAGACACATGAAACACGCTTTGAGACGACAAATTTGTGTAAGGGTTCGCGGGAAGTTGTGTTTTTTTACTTTCTTCGTGTACACCTTTCGAATACGTATTGCTGTCACTACCGCGGGTGCCATAATACATTACACTCGTATCTTCTCTATGTTCGTGTGTAAGCATTTGTAACGGTTTCTCACCAGGTTTATCTATGCCTCGCGCCGGTCCCATTCCGCCTATGCCGTCGTTTACATAATACGTGTCGGGTGTTTTTTTTATAGTTTTCCCTAATTGTCCAGATTGATTGGGTTTGTAAGCAGGCGCTTGATAATTATTTGCGTATTCCGATTTCGGATTATTCGCAATCCGCAATTGGTCAACATTTTTGTCTCGGGTTTGGTCGCGGTATTGGGCACCGGAATTAAACCCTAAATCTCCCGGACCTTCGCGAATTTCTTCCCACGGCTTTGTATTGGCATGGCGTTTCGATTCGATCACACGCGATTGTAAAAAGTCATTTTCGTTTTGGTTGCCGTATACATTTTGTAAATTATCTTGGGGTTTAAATAAGGTCGCCGTTTCTTTTTTAACGATTGTATTACTCCCTGTACCAGTATAGGTGTCTAAACGATTGTCGGAATTAAAGGTGCTGTTACCATACGAGCCTTTTGTAAAGAAGGGGGTCATATTATTATGCGTCAAATTGCTGTCCGGTGTGGTTTCAGAAGGGAAATACTTGTCGGCACTTGTATAGAGCACCTCTGTTTTAGGGGCTAAGGCAGTTTTTAAACTATTGTTTTGGATCGTTTGTTGTGGTTTGTTCTCTATTTCTTCAAAATTTTCTTTTTGTTTATTTGAAATTAAATAGGCACCTCCTAATAATATGGTCGCTACTACAAGTTCAGTCATTATAATATCGTTTTATTTTTATTGTAATAATCTTTTTCCAACATTCTAGTATTTAAATTGTGATGAAACGGAATCGCAATACGGGGGTCTTGTTTGAAATACGTGGTGAGGTGTTGCTCTTTATTACGATATTTCCACGCAGGAAAAGTTGTACGTGTTTCGTCGACCGAAAAAGACGCCGTCGGATAATTTACAGGTTCGGGTTTTTTCATCGTGCGTTCTATATCGATCGCATTTGCGTGTAAATTACCGCCCCATTTTTGCAACCGAATATGTACGTCTTGGATATAAGGGTTGTATAGACCATTTCCAGGCGTATTTAAAGCGTACATCCCTGAGAAAACGGATTCTTCTATTTTTTTTTCTTGGACACCTCGGTCACTTGAAAACCGTGTGAACGCCATTAGTATATACAAACATATTTCTAATAGTTCGGGCGTTGCGTGATGGAATGTTCAAACGGTTCGGGAAATACAAAAGCCGGTTTTTCGAACCACGCTTTTGACTCTAATATATGGTTCTCGGGTGTGGCACTAAAAGAAGGACCTTCTAAGTTGGTAGACCGAATACCACGTAACATACTTTCTATATCTGTTCTATTTTTGGCTAATTGGTCGCCACGAAACGTAGGGATAGACCCTAAATCCATAAATTGGGTATGTTGATGTACGGCATAATTTATATCCAACCTATGCGCCTCGTATTGTGTGCTTTCTTTTTTTTTGACCGTGTAGTCGGATAGTTGATTTTTATTACTCGTAGAAGACATACTATATAATAGAATTATTTTTTACAATAATTTACATTTTGATATAACAATCTACTGTCGGTGCCTCCACGCATCCACTGCGGCATCACGTCCGATTCTATTTTAGATTGTTGCATCTTTTTCTTCACATTCGTATTCATAGGATACTTTCCTACATCGAAAAAACATTGTTCGTTAAACTGAGACACGCTTTTTTTTTCTTTGAACGTATCCCCTAATCGCAATTTATTTTCTTGATACACATCCACGTTTCCTTTCCCTAAAAAGGGGACGGTTTTATAGGGTCGTTCGTGTAAGGTGAGTTTTACATTGGGGTTCGTTAATATACTTTTTTTTAATAGACTATTGTCTGCCACATTACAACCAAGGGGTCCGAGCTGATAGGTGGATTTATTTACAAATACGTTGGGTTGTTTTACGGCAAAGTCTAACCCGCCCAAACATGTATTGGAATAAGGATTGTAGGTCGTGTAATTTGCCATGTTTGAATTCATTATATTTTCTTGGGTATAAGCGCTTTCGTCTTGATTTATACGAGACAATTGATGAAACGCAAAATCTACCATTCGTGTCATAATTTATATAGTATAATATTTTTTTAATGAGAAAGAACAGATTTATTGGAAGGTAAAATACCATAACAATAATTCAAGAAACCGGGTTGGTCGTTGGGTATGGTAGTATTGGGCGTCGTATGGAATTGTCTCATTTGGTGTTCAAATTCCATATTATCGGCTACATCTTTAAATAAATCCTTAATGTTCTTATTGTCTGCGTTTTGGCTATAAATAAATTCTTTGGTTTTGTCGTTGATGGCTTTTTCGGTGGCTGGTCCGTAATCCGATTCATACGAGGCGGTTTTTCCATAAGACGTATCCGGTTTCAAGGCGATTTTCGTGATCGTGTCTTTCTTCGTTGGATTGTGCGTATACTCGTGCATCAATGTATTCCCAAGCGGATTTATGGTGGATAAAGATTTATTTATAATGGACGGGGTATAGTTCGCACGATTCGTAAATCCCTCTTTGTAAAACATCGCGATTATCCCTAAAAGAATGGCACCCAATATCAACCATAGATAATGCTTCCCTATAATATACCCCAATACGCTACACACCAATACAAGTCTGGACAAAGCATTTAAATTGGACGGGGTCGGTTCGGTGCTAGTGGGTATTATATCTAATATATAGTTCGCGTGAAATAATATAGTCGGGTCTTCTATCCAAAAAGGCATTCTTATATATATTTATTATTCTTTTTTTGTTTTCTTATTCTTTTTACGATTTGATTTTTTGGGCGGGTCAGGCGTTTTAAATACAAAGGTTCCGTCTTTGTCCTTTTCGAGAGTATCCTTTTCGGCGATTTTTTTACGCAGACGATCTTTGGTGGCTTCTTGCTTGGATGCTTGTTCCATTTTTTTCGCCATCGACTTAAAATCCATTTTTTTATCTGACATGCCCATTTTACTCATCATTTCTTTTAACCCTGGCATATGTTTCATTTGCTCCATCATCTCCGACGCCTCTTTCAACATATCCGCGTGGTTTACTTCGTTCGTTTTTAATTTTGTCTCTAATTTAGAACCAATACTTTGAACCAATCCCATAATCTTTTGGGGGTTGCTCATCAGTTGTTTCATAAAATCGTCTGGGGTGGTGTCCGATTCTTGCGCCGTTTCTTGGGCGATTTCTTTCGCAATTGCCCCAATTCTGCCGTTCATCATGGAATCCATATAATCTTTCACCTTGTCCGAGTTTAAAAACTGGTCGTTGGATATATCTTTAAACATATTTTGAAATGTATCGGAAATATCGCTTTGACTAAACATATGTTTCATTTCTTCCATCGTTTTTTCCATTTTTTGGTGAGCATCTTCGTTTTCAATCGGCGTTTTTTCTACCGTGTAAAATAATATAAGCTGTAAGTATTTCCATAAGGTGGTTTTGGTTTTCTCGCTAATGGTGTCGTCTTTCATCAATATAGAAAAATTAATATTGGGCAAAAAATACCGGTCTTCGTCAAACAAGCTTTCTTTCTCGTATAAAATATCAAAGAAAAAAGACGGAATGATAGACAAACAATGCTCGTACACACACGCGTCCGATACATCGTCTAATGCATGGGTTAGTTCAGGAAAAGTAATAGATAAATCGTTCTTGAAATCTTTTAATATTGTCAAAAACCCTTCCATGGTTAATGATAAATGATTTGTTTAAATATGATTTATTTAAAATACATATAACTTATCCGGGTTAAATCCTTTACATAGGTCATAAACATCTCAAGGACGTGTGTTTCGACCCCTTTGGTTTGAAACAAATGTATATATTTCAATATATCGTGGTCTATGACTTGAGTAAAATCGTGTTTTAAAAAATCGTCTGTATTTTCCGCCATAATCAAGTCATAATATTTACAACTGATATGCTCGTACCATCCTTTGATAAACATTTTAATGTTGGTGGATTTCAGGATGTAATTCTTTTTATAAAACGATTGAAATAGTTTGTCCTCGGAGGAATGTGTTTTTATAAACGACAAGAATTCAAAATAGACACGATTAAATGTTTTAAACGTATCGTTTGACATTATATTGTAATAGGTTTATTTTTTTATATGTATTTCATCGTTTCTTTTTTGTTGTAATTGGTCTAAAGTATAATTCATTTTCGACTTTTTGTCTTCTAAGGCGGGGGTAGAAATAGAACCGCTTTCGCTCAAAGTCGAATAATTATACATTTGTCTCTCTCCACCGTTACCTTTGGCGGACAATTCGTCCGGAGACATATCTATAAAACTATACGAATCACTAATAACGCCGGTGACCATATCTTTTCCTAATGAAAAGTTTTCGGGTTCATTTGTCAAGAGTGTTTTTTCTTCGTCTAACGTTTTGGATTGCGGTTTTATATAGTCTAATATTTGGTTTCCGCTTAATATTTCATAATTGGGTTTTAGCAATAATATAGGGACCCGATTGATCATGGGAGGCAATACTTTGGTCCGTCCGTCTAAGAGTTGTATTTGATATACATTGTCTACCATTTTTCTTGTATCGATACAAACAAAGTCATAGTCTTCGTGTAATCCTTGTTTATTCATTTCGTCTAAAATTATGGTAGAATACTTGCAATATTTACTGTAATATAATTCGTGCTTGGTCATTAATATATTATATTTTTTATTATAGTGATTTTACCCTAAAATTGATTTAATAATATACTATATTTATAAGACATGGAGCTCGCGATTCAATACGAAGAAACGCCTAAAACTCTCACGTGTTATTTTGAAAACGCGGATGTATCTCTCATCAATGGGTTGCGCCGAATTATATTGACAGAAATTGACTCTTTGGTCATTCGCGGATTTCCGCATAAAGAAAACTTGATACAAATCAAGAAAAACAATACCAAATTCAACAACGAATATATCAAGCACCGCTTGTCGTGTTTGCCTATTCTAATCTCTAAGCGCGAGACGTTTAAACCATTCATTCAAGACTATACACTCCGTATACACGTTAAAAACGATACAGACGAAAAAATGGTCTTGACTACAGACGACATTCAATTGTATAAAAAAGAAGTCCTTGTAAAAAAACGGTTATTTTACGAAGACCCTATTCCCATTTGTTATATGTATCCAAAGATTAGCGACAACGACCCACCCGAAGAATTTATGGCGGAGATCCAATTGTCTATAGGGCGGGCGAAAGAAGACGCTTGTTGGAATATGGTGTCTAAATGTCTATTTTTCAATACTGAAAACAAGGAAGCCGTCGAACGAAAATTAAAAGACATAGAACCAGAAAAACAGACGGATTTTAAGCTATTGGATGCTCAACGACTATTCATTCCAAATCATTTTACAATGATTGTCGAAACCGTTGGCGTGTATACCAATACGGAAATCGTCTATTATGCGTGCGAAAAAATCCTAGAGACCTTGGACCAATTGTCTCGCGAACTCGTGGGCGAATCCATTCAGCCGTATACACCCATTATGCCACTCGAAGGAAGTATCCATTTGTTTGAAAAAACCGTTTCAGAAAATGATAAAATGTTTATTCTACAATTAGAAAACGACGATTATACCTTTGGTAAATTAATCGAAAAATATCTTTATAATTATAAGTCGGAATGGTTTAAATTTATAGCGTTTAAGAAGGAACACCCACACGATAAACATGGACTGGTTCAGTTGGTTTGGAAAGAAATGCAAGACGAAGACAAATTAAAACGGGTTGTGTTAGATGTGTTTGAACTCATTCAAAGCGACGTTCAACGCGTGAAAGAAGTATTTAAAAAGAATAGTTAGTAAAATAAATAATTATACTATATAATGGAATATGGATTTATAGTAAAAGATAAAGATTCAAAATTATTTTTTATTCATTACATAGACGATAAAAAAATAATTATGATTCCTAGCGACGAGCCAACGAAAAAAATAGAATTGCTTCCAGAGTATAAGAAGAATTATGTCATTGTCTATAAACCGGCGTTGCGCGGGGTGTGTGGGTTAAAGCGATTACATTTGAACCGTATGGTCAACATTCAATATAAAGACCGAGTGAGACAGGGGAAAATAATCAAGAAAAAAGACGATACCATTCACGTGACGTTCAAAGAAGACAACGAACCAACCGAAGTATTTCATTTTAATTACCAAGGATTGCCAGACTATATGGAAGATATACAAAGTATAGACACTAAGAAAGAATATATTTTTAACGGCGAAGAAAAAGAAATCATAGTGGAAGAAGAGACCAAAGAAGAGTCTTATTATTATTCGATGGAACAACAAGTCCAAGAATTATTAGAAGACTTGACCAAAGATATCCAAGAACATACACAATTAAAAGAAATAAATATTCTTGTGAATCGTTATATTGAAATTCATCAGAAATATTACAACGAAGACTACAATTACAGGTTCAAACCTTTAAGCCAAAATCCTATATTGAGAGCTTTGCGCAACGGCTTGTTCCCCTATATTAGCGACCACGTGAGTCTTCGTTATTACCCAGAATCGGATATTATACCGATTCGTAAAGACTTGAATAAAATGCGAGACATTATAAACCCCGATTTTCCACCCAAGTTCGAATCCCGTTTCGGACTGGAATCGAACACGGCACCAGAAAAAGAATACAGTAAAATACTAGAAATAAATGAAACCAATTTGGAGACATTACATGTGGACTTCGAGCCAGACGAAGTATTACATAGGTCGGGATCATCGATTGATGTGTTAATCCATAAAATAGATGTAAACGAAGAGATGAAACGACTCTTGTATCACGACGATTTATATTCTATCCGAACCGGCGAAGAAGTGCCCCTAGACGGCATCATTATGCCCAGTAAATCAAGACTCAATACACTATTAAGTTCGGATAGTCTATTGAGTCAAGCCAAGCCATTAGATTATAGTCAAGAGAATTACGTATTAGGGACGGAGTTGTTCACAGACGACAACCAAATATGGACGCGAAATAAACCTTTTTATTCTTTTTTGAGCGACATTAGTCCTACGATAGAAACCTTATTGCCTTATATAGAGTCTAAATTATACAACGTATACGATTACATCAAAAAATTATATTTGTTTCAGGTCTATGAATTAAAGGCGACCCAATATAAAGCCATCCAGAAAATCGTCCAAGCGAATCTCAAGATATATAAATCGATCCAACGTGTTGCATTAAAGGAGGGGAAAAAATATACGACGACTTCGTTTTTGATGGATTCGATGTTGACTCTGTATCCTGAATATTATTCTCCCAGTGAATTGTTCCGAATGTCGCTGGGAGACAATCACATTATGGTTTTATACGATTTATACCGTAATTTAAAAGAGTCCAATGTAAACGAGCTTATGGGTGAATTGAATGTAGACGCCCCACCAAAAGAAGACGTATACGACAAAGTATACGAGACCATTCAAGCAAAAGACGCCGATTCGTTGCCTTTTTTTAAAGACCTAAACACTGGTCCTGCCATACGATTGTTGTGGAAAACATTAGACACCGGAACCTATAAAAACGAAAAAGCGTTCGAGCGCGAAATGAAACGCTATTTGAACTTACAAAATAAAACACAACATCCTTTTTATAAAGACGATTCTATCATTACAGAATGGTATGCGTCCAATTCTATCGTAACAGGAATGATGTGTCTAGTGAAAGAAAACAATACACCGTTTATGTTTCAAAACAACGTATGGGTTCCTTCGATCGAACGCGAATTAATCAATGGATCGGTATCAGTCAATCGGTCCCTGAATCAACAAATCAACCGCATTACTCGGACCGAAGGATTGCGAAAAACACATTTTGGCACACGCGAAGAAAGTAAACGCCGTTCGACCTACACGAGACAAGTCAACGATTCTTTTTTTAAAAAATACAACGACATCAAACGTATGTATAGCGAAATGTATGTATCGTACGAGGTGATTCATTCCCCGCACCAAATACTTTTTGATACAATCGTAGGGCGTGATAATTTAGAAGACAAAATGAAATTAATACGCCAATTTTGCGAGATATATACCGTAGAAGGACTGGACCCGCATTGGTTATATTGTATCGATAGCGGGAGTAAATTGGTACCGTTGTTTATGAAAACATTGGCTTATTCGAATCATTACGAAGAAACTTTACAACAAATATGTTACGACCAAGGCGAACAACAAGACGAATATTGGGTGGACAAACACAGTGGGTATACGATTAAAAAAATAAATTTCAACGACGAAGAAGGATTCACGAGCGAGGGGTTTAAAATTAAATCGCGTGCCGTAATCGGCGACAATGTGTTGGTGACCTTGACCGATACAGACAAAGACATACAAACTATATTAAATGCCATGGGGATTCATTACGAACCATTGAAGCATATTTCAGACGAATACAATAAAGTGAAAAAGGAGTTCTATAAAACCGATGCCATTATTTTGTACGCCATTGTATTTATATTTATTCAAGCTTATATAAACACCGACCATGTGAAAACGTCTTTTTATTCGTGTAAAACTTCGTTTAGTGGATTTCCAGCCACCGACGACGGCGATACGAGTGGTATAGACTATATATTATGCGTGCATAAAGCCTTGACCCAAGCCAAAAAATTACATAAAACAGAATCGTTCAAAGCATTGATTGATATATGTTTAACCCATTCCCCGTCTCTAAAATTAAAATTATCCACCGCAAAACCTAAAGCAAAGCCCGCGGAGACAGTCGTCCAATCGTGGGATTTATTTTTACCGCGATTGACCACCATTACGAGTAAAAAAATAAAAAATGACTATTACAAATTATTTGAATGGCAAAGAAATATACACAACTATGTCAATACTTTTGAGCCCAATGTAAAATTAATAAACGGTCAATATAAGCCAGTCAATCATTATAGTTCTATACAACAAGGTCACTATATATTACCAGAAAACCTAATACAGCCCCCCTTTCTGCGGGTGAGAACCTATTTACAATATTACCGCGGACTTACGAAAAACGACGATAAATTTAAGTCTAAATTAGTCTATTCTACCGAAAAGAAGAAGAGAATATTGAAAGACGCGTATACAGACTCGGACGAATTAGATGCGCTTGTGCGAAAAACCTTACTTCAAAAACGTGTTCTATTTGAAAAGGAAGACGTGGTAGAAAAGCCCGAACACGTATGGAGTATAACGCAAGAAACCATCGCGCAATACAAACGTGAGGTTGCCCGCTATAGTATACAAATTAATAAATCTGTGCTTTACAAATTATTAGATAAAATGAAAGGGCGAGACAAATACTCCAATAGTATCTTTAAAAACCTATGGAATGATTTGGTCATGATATCCAACCGGAAGAAAAACATCACGACGTACCGCGAACCCGTATTAAGAAAAAAATTAGAATCACTATTAAATGGTAAACACGCTCAGGTTTTGAAGAAAACCATCGAACGCACCTACGAAGATGTGTTCATCCCGAACCTTTTTTCTATACCCCCTGATATAGACTTGTATTCATTAGAACATCAGACCATATTATATAAATACGCCTTGTGCGAAGCGTATAAGCAATCTGACCGAATTATGAAAAGTAAAATCGACAAGGTGATGACTCGCATTTTGGAACATTTGAACATAAGCATAAAGAAAATAGAAGGCAACAACGAGAAAGAACGACGCAAAGAAAAGAAAGACATGACCGATATGTTTAAAAGTTTGAGTGACGAAGACCGAAAAGCCGAATTTTTAATGAAACAACATAAATTAGGGCAGTGGAATGTAGGCAAGGAAGTATATATATATAAAGCAGACGCCTACGAAGAACCTGATATGGACAAACAAGAAGAAATCACCGAATACGAAGAGTATATAGGCGAAGACAACGATTAATTTTGTGTGGGTATAGTAATGGATATAAAAAATTCTTTTACGATCATCATAGCCTTATATTTGTTATTGTACGTTTCTATGTCCGCTCTGAAACCGACCCTTATGTTCGACGACGAGGGTACTCGTCCGTTTGGGGTGGGGTATAAACATACTACCATTATGCCGTTGTGGTTATGCAGTATTTTACTCGCTTTATTTTCCTATTTTATAATCCTTTATGGTCTACACATTCGCTATAACAATGTTTTTATTCAATGATACAATCTTGTAAAAGAATCGAATTAGACGATATAAGAGCCGTAATGATGCCTGTTAAAACAAGCCATGTAAAATAGCCGACGTTTTGTTTAAGTTTATGTTGTGCTAATATTGCCGTGTGTTCGGCGTCGGTGATATTGACAGGTGTGCCTAACAATATCGTTAGTCTCCCTCGCAGATCAGTTATATTGTTTAAGACAATCGGGTCTATTTCTTGTAATAAAATATTAGGGTCGTTGTAAAAAAACGAGGGAGATCCGTCACCTAACTCTATTTTAGGTACCAACATCAAGCCAAATGTATTTGAAAATATTCTATGCCAATTCATACGATCCAAAAAGAACATAATTGGGAGCATGACGAATAACAACGGCAAAAGGGTATATATAAATACATTTAAGGGTTGGACGACACATTTGGTTTCGCCGTCGCTCATTTTAGAAAAATATAAGTTTTGTATAAAAATAATGATAAAAGAACATACAAAAAATAAAGACAACCACGTTATACTTGATTCACTGATTTGACTGGTTTGATCGTACGTATAATGTTTTAGTATAAAAAATAGTATGGTGAATATGACATACGTATGGATAGATAAAATAGCTATATTCATTATAGTATAACATTATAAAATTTTATGCCTTATACTTATATTATGCATCCGGTGTTAGTGGAACCTTCCATAAAATATATTTTGAATGGTCAGTTGAGTGGTTTGAAAGAAATGAGCGAGAGAAAAAAGAATATAATGTTTAATGTCGGGCTGTGTATCGCGCTTGTCTCTGTGATATTCGTTGTGCTAAAACTAAAATATAGAGGCAAACAAAATGTCCGAGAACAAGAAATCAAAGAACAAAATAAAAAGAATTATATACTTTCGAATTTAAGAAAATATCAATCGATGAAATCTCAACCGCTCACCAATATACCTATAATTTAAAATATATATATGTTGTAATGAACGAAGAATTAGTCCAATTAAATAAAAAAATACTAATAGAAGGAATTTTTGCGTCTAAATTTTTAGACCCAAATGACCTTGAATCCAAGACGAAAGAATTGGAAGCGATGGAACAAAAGAAAAAGAAAATTATTCAATCTTTCGATAAAAAGGAAGACCCCTATAAAGAAAAGTGGATACAATTGGACTCGGAACAAAAACTAAATAGACACGACGGCGATACGACTCTAGAACAATACACCACCTATAAACATATTTACGACAAGAAATACGACTTGATGAAAGACTATTTGAGCGTCATCGAAGCGCGCTACGACTCCGAACTCTATTTTTATCTTATTCGTAAAATATAATACTATAGTATATGATATTCAAATTTATAGATATGAAATTATTTATAATCAGTTTATCGGTTGGATTATTATACATATACTTAGCTGAAGAATACAAGAAAGTGATATATATTTACCCGACGCCAGAAAACATACATACGTATCAATACAAAGATAAAACCGATACTTGTTTTGAATACGAATTAAAAAGCGTTTCTTGTCCACTTAACCCCCAAACAATTCCTTTGCAAAGATAATATTAGGATACTATATGTTCAATATTATCAAATTCTTCAAATCGTCCTTAGGGATGAAATTGTTGTCCATATTGTTGGGTCTTGGTTTAGCCAGTTTGTTTAAAATGAGTTGTGACAGCAGAAGTTGTCTCGTATTCAAAGCCGTAGAATTGAACGAAGATCGTATTTTGAGAAGCGGGGATAAGTGCTACAAAGCAGTGGAAACTATAAAAAAATGCGACCCACAAAAAAATATACTTGAAGTATAATGAAAGCAAAGACGAAACACATGAAAAAGCAAAGAAATCCAAAAAAAAATAAGCTTAGAAAGTCGAAAAGGGCGGGCGCCCCCGATGATTTTGGAGACCAAACACCGAAAGACCAAATCGAACGTGTTGTAGACTTATTAAAAGAAGATCGCACCAAACAAGTGATTTTAAAAGATAGAAAGAGACCTTCTTTAAATCTGATTCTAAATCGGGAACATATGAATCGGTTGTCTTATTGGAATGCTTCCCAAATATTTGACGGTGGTTTAGGCAATCGTGATGATATGAAAAATATTGTCTATATGTTGAAGCATCCCGATATAAAATATAAGAAAAAAAATATGGATACCTGGCTGAAACACGTCATGGACGCAATGTTTAAAGATACTACCTTTTTAGCCTTTAAAGACCGACTTGCCAATTTTCCCCGTATAAAAGAATATGGTGGAACGATTACTCTGAAAGACTTGACCCTGACCTTATTGAATCATCGTATAAAATTATTAGAATGGATGGAAACCTCCGACGCCCGCGCCGACGCCCGCGCCGACGCCCGTGCTGACACCCGTGCTGACACCCGTGCTGACGCCCGTACCGACGCCCGTGATGACGCCCGTGCTGACGCCCGTGATGACGCCCGTGCTGACACCCGACCTGTACGCGTCGACGCCCCTGAACTACGTGCCGAAGAAACCACACCAGAAAATTGGAATCAAGAGGACTCCCCAAAATTGTTTAAGGCTTTATCTGCCGATATTGAGTAAAATATAGAAAACTAAAATAAAAACATCTTGTAATGGAAACGCACACGACAAATATCGCCGACTTACCCATAGATCATATTCCACAAAATACCGCCTTACCCGAGAAAATAATGAATTCCTCTTCGTCTTATACTTTAGACGGTAGCGTACAAGAGGCGCCCCGACATGTAGCGTTTAATCCACGCGTCGATGTTCGGAAAATAGACGCGCCCGATAATACCCTATACAAGGCGACCTTGATCGCGACCTTATTGTTTATTTTATTTAACGAGCCGTTCATCCGTACGTATATTATGAATATTTTAGTCGTTATTTTTGGTGCCAACTTAAAAAGCGGCGTAACGGGTACCACGTCTAAATTAGGCAATGTATTTTATGGTCTGTTTTATGGTATATGTATATTTATTATTCTTTATCATAGCCCAGATTTGGTCTTTTGAATGCGTCAATACTAGCCGACAAATATAAATAATTTATCTATATGAGTGGAACCGCCGCTTTAGCTGCCGCAAGACGCCGCCGAGCCGGGGGTGCCGCTCCCAGCGCACCGAGCACCGTTCAAGGTGTCCCGAAACAAGACACACCTAAAATCGTATTAAATCCGACGGATGTATTAAAGCACCACGATAGACAAATCAATGTATTGACCAAAGACATTGCCGATATGAAAGCCCAAACGTCACCGGTGACCAGCGACGACATTGATTTTTATAAACAAAAATATACGGCTTTATTAGGCGAAATCACGGAGATCCGTACGTCTATGGTAAAAACGCAGACCTTTTATATGGAATTAAATATGAAAGTAGATAAATTAATCAAGGACACTTCGTAAAATAATATAAATAGTTTTATACATTCATTGTATGTTCATAAAATTATTTATATCTCTATGGCTGATATTTACTTATATTCATATTATGATACACTTTTCCGTGACAAAAGAAAATACGATTTATAGATTATACGATGTCACCAAAGAAAGTATACGCACTCAAATAACCTATAAAATCCCCTTTTACTTCGACGGGTCTACCATCCCTCTAACCAATGTATACGAGCCCATCGACTTACTCGAACCATCTGTTAAGTTTTTCCCAAAACACAAGGTCTATATTTTCCATAAATATATGAAATTACATCAAAATTTAGAATGTAGAAACTTTTATAAAGTATCGTCGGGGTCGTGTAGGGCAATATGTATACACCCCAAGTATAAATCTTTGTTTCAACTGAAAGACCATGTGTTTGAATACAATAAAAAAATCCACCATTATATCAAAGAAAACGGGCTCTTCGTACACGTACAATTAAACAAAGATACAGTTTTATGCTTGCCGAATTTGTGGTTGTTGGTTTTATGCACGAAAGAACCTTGTAAAGTACAAAAAATACAATATTCTACAATTATGAACCAAGCGGTGATTAGGTTAAAACGACTTTAAAAATTATATTCTTTTCTTATGAACGAGAGAACACCTTTTTATTTAATCAGTACGATATTCTTATTTATTACCATTGTGTTAAGTTTAATTACCACCTTTCATTCCAAACACAACGGGGCAGACTTCTTTCCCAACGAAGGCGAATATAAAGGCAAACGTATTCACGACAAATCGTGTGTGGACAAGTTATGCTGGTATTTTTCCCAAATTACCCATCATACATTGTTTTTATTATTCAGTTATTTTGCTATGGCTTTGGTGAATTATAAATCTGTCAAATTTTTTAAAATGGTTGGTCCTCTAGCGCTGACGATAAGCGTTTTATATTTTTATTTCTTATACCCCAAACAAAAGTTAAAAATCCATCAATTGTCTTTTTATAACTTTTTCTCCCATTTTATGATTATATTTTTAGTATTTTGCGAATTTATGTATATAGAGTCGTATGATTTCCACGAAACCACCAATTGTTTTATTTTTATCATTACCTCTATATTGTTTATTTATATCAATTATTGTTTGCGTGGAGTATGGAGCTACGATTTAGTACAATTGGACAGACTAAGCGGGTGGACGCTCATTTGTGAGACAACGCTTATGATGTATGTATTTAGTATATTATTTTATGTATTGAAACACAAGCATTTATCTTATTATAATATGGATAAAGTGAATTTAATGGAATCGTCTTATTTGTTGTATGGGTTGACAAATATTATCTTTGTATTGTTGTTTATAAGATATGATATATAAAAAGATACGCCATATTATCGTATGTCTCTGCCTGGTATTTTGGACTTGTATAAAACCTATGGCGAAAAAAACAAAAGACTTTATAGATGTGTACCGGACGACAAAACATTGCCTGTACATTTCATACCTTACACCCTACCGGTTACATTTGATAAATCCGTGCGCTATATTTATATACTGTTTCGGTCGGTGGATCCACCGCATGGCGTTTTAGTGCATACATTAGGGCGGGTGGAATCGATGGTTCATACCTATGAATATTTGATTCATTGTAAATCGCTACAAGTATCTATTCAGCCGTTTACAAAAAGCGTCATTCGTCAACACCGCGATATATTCACTAGCTTAGTCTTTCCACTACGAACAGGGCATATTTTTACGATAGACTCGGCAAATACGATCGACTACGACGATGCGATTTCTGTAAAAGACAATATAGTAAGTATTTACATTACGAATGTACCTATACTTTTAGACCATTTATCGTTATGGGGTCATATGAAAGATAAAATCGCCACCCTTTATTTACCGCATAAAAAAATGTCTATGATGCCTGCTTTATTCAATGAATTATGTAGTTTAAAAGAGCGAACGCATCGCATTTGTCTCGTGATGGATTTGACCTATGTGGACGGAGTCGTTCAAGACGCCGTGGTCTCTCTGAATAAAGTTCTTGTATCTAGAAATTATTCTTTTGATTCTAATAAATTATTACATCACCCCGATTATATACATTTAAATACATTATGTAAAACCACGCACCCTAAGGAGTTAATCCAAACGCTTATGGTTGAGTTTAATACACAATGTGCTCTTGTACTAAAAAAAGAACGTGTAGGTATTTATAAAAAACATACGTCGCATTATGAAAAAATTCAGCCGTATCACCAGGACTATACTTTAAACGAAGACTATTGTCAAACGTCGTCGCCGATTCGGCGCGTCGTGGACGTAGCCAATATGTATTTGATGTGTAAATCTTTATATACCTTTTCACCGCAAGCCGATGCCTTTTATAAAGAGCTTTCTTTGGAAACTATAAATCTAAAAATGCCCCTCATACGAAAACTACAATACAAATGTACACTTTTATCTATATTTGAAAAAGAACAGCACCGGGTGTTTTTTGGTTTGGTGTTTGATAAGACCGTACAAGACGAGAATCATTATCAAGTGTATTTGCCCGATATAAACGTATTGTATCGTTATTCGACATACGACTTGCTCGGCGCGTCCGCCTATTTTAAATTGATCGTGTTGACCGACGAAGCCTATTTAAGCCGGAAATTGCGACTCGTTATACATACAGCGACTGATTGTTCATAATAAACTTTAATAGGCTCTGTTTGCCTTGTTTTATTTTTTCTAAACACACATAGTCTTTGGTGAATTCACACACGCTTCCGAGTTCTTGGCTCATATGAATTATTTTCAAACAACCTTTCACAAAATCGCCTATAGATAAATCGGTCGTTGCGATAAATGCCTGTAAACATTGTAAACAAGAGGCTTCGTCGTCGCACGCCAACCATTGTTTTATGGGCTCGTACATGCAATAATTTAAACGATACGCTGTGTTTCCGTACAAGGTGCTTTCTAGGTCTTCGTAATACGTCAGCCGAGTATGGATATACGTGAGGAGGTCGTCTTTGGGCATATAAACATCGCTTTTTAAATCACAAAAACAACTTAGCAAGGCGAATAATTCGGCGCTTGTATAGGATTTGAACCCGCTCGTGAAATTATAAACATCGATAAAAACCAATCTATGAAATTCGTTGATCAAACACGCCATATCACCCTTAAGTGTCAATCGGTCGTCTTTTAAAAACCCCTCTTTTGTTAACAACGCATAGAGTTGGTCGATTTGACATTCTATAAAGCGTTCGGAAAATTCTTTATAACGCATTTCTTCACCGAACGCTGTCTCCAATTCTTTTAATTTATAATACTGGGGCAATTCCTTTAAAATGTTGTGTTCGATTTCATAGGTGTTCATTTCTTTTTTGTATTTCTTTTTATGTAATGACCACTCGTGGTAGGTATGACATAAATCGTATGTAGGGTGTTTCTGTCTTTGGGATTCCAACGTGTTCAAAATATCATTGGAAGCCGACACTTTTTTTTGAATGTCTCTGTACATCAAACTTTTTTGGATATACGCACAACATTGTTCTTTTGAAAAACGAGAGCTATGCTTTAACACGAAGGAATAATTCATTTTAAATTTAGATTTGACATTGGTTTCTTTCGACGCGAGTAGTTCTTTATAATCTGAAGGATCCATAGGTTGAAATAAATTGGTCAATAAAATAACATACCCTATCGTATCTATATTCCGACGCCCGGCGCGTCCACACATTTGTTTGAATTCATAATTATGCAATCGTCTAAAATTGGAGCCGTCGTGTTTGTGGACGCTTGTAAAACACACGGTTTTCGTAGGCATATTTAAGCCAACCGCAAATGTCTCGGTGGCAAACAATACCTTTATATATTTTTGTTCGTATAAAATTTCTATCATTTCTCTAAAAATAGGCAACATACCCGCGTGATGAACCCCGATTCCTTTTTCAAGCAAGTTTACATATTGAACGTATTCGGGTAAAAGAATATATTCTTTCCAATTGGTTACACGAGACACCAGTAGCTGGCGACAGATAGGTTCTACCGCGCAGTCTTTTTCGCTTGGGTCAAACAAAGGGGTCGTCAATTCGCGCGCCAATTCTTCTACTTTCTTTCGCGAAAATACAAAAAAAAGAGCCGGGAACATTTCCTTTTCGCGTAGTATGCCACATACTTGATTGATTACATATTTTCGGTTTACACGAATCGGTTTTAAAATAGACAAGGCTTTTTTTGTTTGTTTCAGAGAGGTGTCGTCGATAGGATGTAATCTATTATAATTTTTATATAACAGGTCTCTATCGGGTTTATGCGTCAACGATTGGATTCCCTTTTCATGTACGGTAAAATATTGATAATAGTCTAAAGGCACGACACGTTGAGTCGTTCCGCATACTACCACATGTTTCCCCTTGGTGGCTTCCAACCACTCTGAAATATAGCGCACATTGCCGATCGTCGCCGACAACATCACCATTTGAACGTCCGGAGGCAATAACATCATGGATTCTTCCCATATGGTTCCGCGGTCTTCGTCGTTTATATAATGCGCTTCGTCAAAAATGACACAGCCTAAGTCGTTCATATCAAAGTCTAAATGGGGTTTGGTCTCTGTATTGTAGTGGGATAATTTATTACATAAAATTTCAGTGGTCATAATCAATACATCCGCGTCCGTATTATGTTTGTTGTCTCCTGTCAATAATCCAATTTTAAGTGAAGGATATTTTTTTAAAAAATCCGAATATTTTTGATTGCTCAACGATTTAATTGGTGACGTATAAATGACTTTTTTACCTTTTTTTGTAAAAAAGTCGATGGCGTATTCGGCAGGTAATGTTTTACCCGACCCCGTATGGGCTGTAATGAATACGTGATGTCCGTCTTCAATACCGCGTATGGCTTCTTTTTGAAACGGACTCCATACAAAGGTCATAGAATAATATAGAGTTTATCTTTAACTAAATTATCGAGAATTCATATCTATGATAAGAATACTATTTACAATTCTGCTCTCTCTTTGCGTTATAAGTGCCAAATCTTCAAATATATCATCATAATCAATCGACTTTAAATTGTCGGCGACATCATCCAAAGCATCTCGGGCGTCGGTTACAATCGATTGTATAGAGACTAAATTACCACTCAATTCATTTATATACAGATTTAAACTAGCATCTGTATTCTGTATAAAGGTGTCGATCGTTAGGAATGTATTACTATACGGAATCGCGTTGAATTGAGACAAAGAGGAGCTAATGTCGTTTCGTATTTCTACGGCTTTGTCACTTACACCGTTCGTGGATCGATAGAGAATATCCAACGAACCACTGATAGACTCCATGTGTCCGCTTATGGACTCGTACATGATTTGAAAACATACGTCTATGAAACTGACGTCGCTTCGTATTTCTGTCACACTTGCGCGAATGGATTGCGTTATCTCAATAAGGCTCACGTCTATCTGTGTTATGGTTCCGCTTATAGACTCCATGTCTCCGCTTATGGTCACGTACATGGTCTGAAAACATAGGTCTATAGAGGATACGTCGATAAGTCGTTGTTGGATTTCTTCGTTTATGGTTGCAGAGTCGATGGAAAAAACAGACTCGCTTATGGACAATATTTCTTGACTTATGGTATCATACATAGACTGAAAACATAGGTCTATAGAAGATACATCGATAGACTGTATATTGGAGGCAATCGAAAAAACAGACCCGCTTATGGACAATATTTCTGAACTTAAAGTATCGTACATAGCCTGAAAACATAGGTCTATAGAAGATACATCGATAGACTGTATATTGGAGACAATCGAACAAACAGACCCGCTTATGGACAATATTTCTGAACTTAAAGTATCATACATAGCCTGAAAACATAGGTCTATAGAAGATACGTCTAAATAGGGAATAGATATAGTATTCATACAAGTGTCTATATTTTGTATTGTATTTTGTATAATTATATGATCGTCGTGAACTAAACTCAACTCGGTGTATAGAGATGTGAAAGAGATATAATTTAAAAGATTATAAATATAAGTGAGCGAAGCATCGGTTGTATCGTCAAAGGAGGTGTTCATTATATCCGATACAACATTTTTTGCAATATTTATGGAAACGTCTACGATTTGTAGGTTTAAAGACAGGTCATACGTTCGATCGGTTATATTTGAAATATAGTCTGTATAACCAACTACATTCGTAGTGACGGCGGTCAAGGCATCAGATATATCATTTCTTGCCTCGCGCATAGACGAGGTATAGGTATTAATCGTTTCTTTCGTTTGGTTTAAAGTCTGCCAGATATCACCCAAGTTATTATATATAGAGGCAGTGTAACTATTCTGTATCTCTTTTAAGGCGTCTTCTATAGACGAGGTATAGGTCTCAATCGTTTCTTTCGTTTGGTTTAAAGTCTGCCAGATATCACCCAAGTCATTATATATAGAAGTTGTCAAATTATTCTGTATATCTTTTAAGGCGTCTTCTATAGACGAGGTATAGGTCTCAATCGTTTCTTTCGTTTGGTTTAAAGCTTGTGACATATCACCCAAGTCATTATATATAGAAGTTGCCAAAGTATTCGTGTTATTGTTGTCTAGAGTACTTAATGTGGCTCGTATAGACGATGTATAGGTCTCTATCGTTTGTTTACTTTGGTTTAAAGCCTGCGAGATATCGTCCAAGTCGGTGTATACAGAAACGAAGGACACCGATGGCTCTTCGATGGCGGCGGCGCGGGTACGTATAGAAGACGTATACGCGTGTACTAGGTCATTCGTTTGATTCAAAACATACGATAGGTCGCGTAGGTCGGTATAGGGTGAATCAAAATCCATTTCCTCTAAAATTGTTTGTATTTCGGCTACTCTAGCATAAGGCAATTCATTCACATTATTACTATAATCATTTAGAGTTGTTTTTAAATCATCTAAAAAATTCACACTAACATCTATAGACGATATTGACTCTAAAATATCATAACTTATATATGACAAACTATTATCTATATTAGATAAGGTTTGGATTTGTTCATTTACCAGTTCAACGTCTAGGGCGTCCGATATATCAGATAGATTCTGCGTGATGTAATTGTTTTGTATAATCGCCAAAATATCGGTTCTTAATTCATTCAATTTGAACACAAACGACTGGTTCGACCCTGTCCCTCCGGTAATTCCAACCATACTTTTGGACATATAATTATTCTTATATAAATAATATAGCGATATAGCTCTATGTTATCCCGGTATACTACGGAACCCTACACTGGAAATGGATGTTTTTCAACCCTATTGAAAGGCATCCATAAAATCAAAAAACATAAGGTCATCCTTAAAACACATTACGACGAAGCCTCTAAAAAAATATTGGAAAATGAAATACGTATTTATATGTATTTAAATAAATCGAATTACGACTATGTTCCGTATATAAAAAATATAATCCGAGAAAACAATCAGTTGTATATGATTATGGATTATAAATCGGAGCCGTTCTCTTTGTCTCCCAACTACAAAGAAAAAATAGATTCCCTAATAGAGGTGGTTGTTTCGTTACATTCTTTACACGTCGTGCACCGAGACCTAAAACCCGATAATTTTCTAATCGACAAAGGAAAGATCTATATCATTGATTTTGGATTGTCTACATTTTACAACGATACACCATTGAATCATCTCATTGGCAATAAAAAATATTGTAGCCTGTCGTGTCATCGTCCGCCTTATATATACACCTACAAAGACGACTTGATATCCTTGGTTTATATGTGTTTAGACTTATACAATGGATATATTCCATGGAAAGAAGACTATACTATAAAACAAAATGTTAAGCCTTACTACAAAGACGACCCTATAAATGCGTATTTGTTTACGTTGTTTGAACGGTATTTATCCGAATGGTGAAAGAATAATCGTTGTTATTTAAATTCAAAGGCATACCGTATTCGTCCGTTAATTTGATACTCATACGACTTAAATCTACTAAACCATTGTATTTTCGGATATCGGAAAAGACAGAGAAACTATTTGAATTGTACAATGAAAAAGATGACCCCTGTAAAGATATTCGAGCAAAAATATTCAACGTATCTTTAATGGTAGACATATTTTTTGAAAAAGGAATAAAACTTTCGTTCATATATTTGTTGTGGTCGTCGATGATTAAATATATATATCGCGGTCCACCTAAATCTACAGTAGATTCGCTTAAATAATACGTATTTTTGCTATAATACATTGGCTCTATATTACGAAACCCTAAGTTCCACCCTAAAAAGCGAGAACAACGACCATAATCTTTTCCGTTGTATAATTGCGCGTTTGGATCCGTTGAAAAAAAGTCAAAATCATACAAAACGCCTTCATCGTTTAGGGATTGAATGGTGATGGTAGCTGTGCCATCGGGCGACCCTGCCGCGTTGGCAAAATCCAGATTCAAAGCAAACGTAATGTTAAAGTTATTTGTTATTAGCTTTTCATTTATTCTAGAAAATAAATTGGCAAAATAATAGGTTTGTGCCGATATGTCAATACGTTCCCATAAGGTGTCGGTAGTTATCTTGATATGAAAAAAAGTATTCCCTTTCGATTCGTCGAAAGGATACCATGTATTCGGGAATTCTATATCCGACAATTGAATACTAATTACATTTTTTATAACACTCGGTAAGGTAACCGTAAAGTCTGTCGCGGGTTCGGTCGTAAACTGGTCTCTGTATTTCGTATCTACGATCAGGAGCTTTTCAACTATATTGCGTTCGTAATATTTATTATTATTGGGATTGATTAAATTCATATCGTGACTCTGTTTATCTTGTGAAAAATTAATAATATTATTTTCGTAACCACAATCTTTGCTTAAAGATTGTGTCAATTTGTCCGATACTTTATGCATAAACGTGTGAAATTCGGCGTCTATAAATTGGGTTTTTAAGCGGTCGGTTTGTTGCTGTATCAGAGATTTGGTCGCTATTTCACGAGACAACGACAACAAAGCGTATAAATCCTCCACGCTATAGTCTTCTATATTCGTGTTAATTTTATCACACATTATACTTAATATATGAATTATTTTAAACTATATAAACGATTTACCTATACATAGATAGTATGGATTTTAAACATTGTGCGCACGATAAAATAAGTAAATTTATGGACAAACACGGCGAATTTGAAAATGAAGTATTGTATAACCATATTTCATTTATAATAGACGATTACAAAGAACGACCTAAGCAACCCACGGAGATCATAGACCTTTTTTTTAAACAGCATTCGTATTATTATATTCAAACCAGCAACTTATATGTAGAATATAAAGATACTACATTTAGAATCCTTCACGAAAACGATATGATCCATATGGTGCTGAATTTTTTAAGCGAAAATCGCGAGCAATATGCGTTAGATACCCATACGAAAAGCATACTAATGAAAAAAATACAAAAACAAATCAAATCAAAACACCTGACCGAATGTATTCCTGAATCCAACACCTTACAGATGATTTTATCTTTTTTTCATCCGAATTTATTTGAAGACAAACGCTGTGCAAAATATTTCTTGACGATCGTGGGAGATATTTTGATGAAAAAAAACCATTGTATTTATTTTGTCCCTTTTTTTATGAAATCTTTTTTACAACAACTCAATAAATATATTTCTTTGTATTTTCATACGATGAATATTTTTCAATGGTTCAAATTCAAGTACACCGACCACGACACGACTATTTCTAGACTATTAAACATGAAACCTCTGAATATGAGTTTTTTCAATCTACAGCCCGACTTTTTTGTAAATATGATTTGTGTTAGTATTCATTATTCCTGTCGCTATACGTCTAGTGAAGTCTACTTAAATCATTTGCCTAGCGAGTTTAAACACGACATCTTATGGATACAAAACAACACAAAAGAAGACATGATTCAATCGTTTCGGGACGCCTACATACTTGAAAAGAAAGATTGTTTTATGGATGAAAAAGACATGTTGTTTTTATGGAAATCGTATTTGAACAAAGAAGGTAAATTAAATGTATTTCAAAAGAATCAAGAGTTGTATCATTTAATTTCTCCGCATATTGCGTATACACAAAACAAATTTATAAACGTCTATAGTTTGTATCTTCCTTATGTGGAGACCTTTAAATCGTTTTGGGATACCTATATATACGAAGACGACGACGAATACGAATGGACTGAATTGTATGATTTATATTGTGCCTCGTATAAATGTAAAATGAACGAGTCTGTATTCAAAGATTTGATTGATTTTTATTATCCAAATAGAGTATATAACGATAAATATATCACACAGATTGGTTGTAAATTATGGGATAAAAAAAAGGAATTAGAGCCGTATATTTCTAAAGGAGACCCCGAAGAATTGTATAAAATATATTGTAAAGAGTTTAAAAGTCATCGAAAGGTATCTAAGCAATATTTTATAAAGTTGTGTATAGCTTAATTTTGTTCTGTATCAATCGTTGTTTTAAGGTTTTTATTTGGTTCTCTAAATCATGGTCCGAGACAACCTCTTGCATTATCCGAGTGAGTATTTCATAAAAGCGTTCCGAGTTCAAATGATGTTTCTCCTCGATTTTAGCGGACGGCTCTCCATATTGCTTAAACAAGTCCACGAATTCGAGCAGACTCGCTTCGTAACTCTCGGGGGAAGCAATTAAATGAACAAAATCTGAATAATTTAGCATATAATATAATTTATTATTATATGTCTACACTATCTACCTTTCCAAATAAATTTCGTTCAGATGGTTCCACGAGGAAGTCCAATTTAACGTATAGTTTCGCGGCGTCGGTGGATTTGTCTCAAAATTCTACGAGACCGCCTAAATTAGAAGGTTCTAAATATCTATCGGTTTTAGTTCCGAATCAGATCGCCAATGTATTGTTTGATATTACGGAATATTCCTTTCAGGGACTTTATATTACAAAACAAAAAGACATCGTAGACGACATAAACACTTCTTCGCATAGTTTGTTGATAGAATGTAAAAATTATGTATTAGACACCTATTTATATATATCCATACCACTCCTAGACCATAACGAAGACACGGAAATAAACACTTTATTTAGCAAAGAAGGTGTAGTGACTTTACACGATTTAAATCATTATATTTCACTCGACGACACATATTATTCCTATAAAACAACCGGTGTCAATAATAAAATGGCTACGTTCATCCTTTATACACATGCCGTTCTAAAAATAAAACCTATGACCTTGAGTGCATCCGACACACCTACTACACAAGATTTGCCCCTTACGATTTCAGAAAGCCCCGCTTTAAAAGTATCTACCCTTACCACACCTTACGCGAACAATGAAATTTATATAAATTGTGAGCCCGTGGATGAAACCAATTCAGATAAATCTGTGTTTATTATAAAACCGACCGAACAAATGAATCGCTTTATCCAAACGTCGGGTTCCTATTTCATTTTATTCTTTCTTATGTTTTTAATCTATAAAATCATTCAAAAAATGCGGTCTAATACAAATTTTTAACTTAATACAAATTTTTATCCGTAATATCAGCCGTGAATGGCTGAAACGATACGTTATTGTCTTCCCCTTCGTGTAAGATAGGGCTTCTATCGCGGATTATTTTTTCTTCTAATTCGGTTTGTTTTGGTTCGTTGTATACCTTCAATTTAGCGTCTCTTATAATCGTCGACAATTCACTCGTATGAATGGTGTCGTATAGATAAATTAGACACAATATTCCTACAATCGGATTTAAGAATATAAACATCAATAGTACCACCACCATCGAAAATACTATGCCTAAGGGCGTATTGAGTAAAACGGAAAGTCTCTTTTCGACTTTTAAATCAAATATAATGAGCAGGGCTAAAAGAAGCCCTATTCCATTTTCAAGGGTAAAAATGGGTTCGGGTTTAAAGAAGGTCATTTGTTGTTTTCGTTTCATTATATTTATATTATATTTTTTAAAAGTTAAACCTATAATATCATATAGTGTAATGTCCTATTTAGGAAAAAAGGCTATTCTTTGTATAAAGAAACACTTACACCCAAACAATTAAATCTTATCCGGAATGAACTGAATGTAAAACCATATTCTACTCATTTGACCACCTCGTATCCTATTTTTAGGGAATCCAAACAAAAAATATATTTGCCGCGATATTATGGCATCGAGAAGTTTGGACCTTGCGAAACCAATATATTGTCTAAAGGCGAAGACATTGAGGTCAACTTTTGCGGCGAGTTGTTTGATTATCAACACGCCATTATTGACAAATATATAAAGCATGTAGGAGACAGCGGTGGTGGTTTATTGGACGTGGAGCCTGGTAAAGGAAAGACCGTGATGGCACTACATATCATTAGTCAATTAAAGAAGAAAACCTTAGTCGTAGTGCATAAAAGTTTTTTAATGAGCCAATGGATCGAGCGTATTGAGCAATTTTTGCCGGGGGCTAAAGTAGGACGAATTCAAGGCGATCACATAGACATAGAAGGAAAGGATATTGTATTAGGTATGTTACAAAGTCTATCGTCTAAGACTTACGAAGATTCTGTTTGGGCGACATTCGGGTTGTGTATTTTCGACGAATGCCATCATTTGAGCGCAGAAGTGTTTTCTAATATTATGATACAAATCGTGTGCAATTATAATTTAGGATTAAGTGGAACGATGACGCGTAAAGACGGATTGACCAAGGTATTTAAGCATTTTATTGGACCCGTCATTCATAAAGAAAAAACAGACCTAAGCGTAAGTGTAAATGTAAAAAAAATTCATTACGAAGACGACGATTTATTTGAAAAGGTAAAAACAGATTTTAAGGGTAGCCCTTTATATTCTTGTATGATTAGCGCCCTTTGTGCGTGTAAAGAACGGACTGCTTTTTTAGTAGATATTATTCGCCAAGAATTCAAACTAAATCCAGACCAACAAATGATGATTTTAGCGCACAATAAATGTCTCCTTCAAGAATTATACGACGCGGTCAAATGTTTTGAACCAAGCGTCGGATTTTATTTAGGGGGTATGAAAGAACACTTGTTAAAAGAAAGCGAATCTAAAAAAATTATTATCGCGACCTACGCCATGGCGTCTGAAGGACTGGATATAAAAACATTGACCACGCTATTTATGGCAACCCCTAAATCCGACGTATGTCAAAGTGTAGGGAGAATTTTGCGTAGTAAACACGCCACGCCATTAGTGATCGATATTGTAGACCCGCATAGCGTCTTTCTCAGCCAATCCAAAAAAAGAAACGCCTATTATTCTAAAAAAAAATATAGCATAGAAACATTTTTAAGCGCCAGCCGATATTTTAGGAGCGAAGCCAATTCTTCTAAAAAGGAATGTTTTGTAAAAATATAATATCGCGTATAATATATATGAAGGACGTGCCGATGGAAGGAGAAACGCTACCCCAAATGGGCGGATATGTACACAAAAAGCGGCGCATGTCGAAGCGCAAGTCGAACCGCAAGTCAAACCGAATGTCGAACCGCATGCCGAAGCGCGGACCGAAGAGCACAGGGAGGCGCATGAGCACGAAGAAAAGTCACATGAAAAATCACATGAAAGGAAAAAAGATAGGCGGTGAAAATCTGAATATTTATTAATATATTCTTATAATATAATGATTTTGTTTGCGCTTATCTCGGGCGCCATGATTGTGATTATATTGTATACGTACTACTATTTAGTAGAAATAAGTACCTGCCCGTGCTTTGTTGCTAATAAGAAAAAAGAGTTGAATGTAGATTATATGAAATTTTATTTGTTATTAGACTTAATCTCGCTACTAATGTTTATGTTTGTAGTCTCAAATAGACAAAAAGGCGGTAAGCCTTCTTCGGCGGAAAGCCTTTTGCTCGTGGGCGCCCTTGCGTTGATTTTAGGCATCCACAGTTATATGACATATAACGTATATCATTTTTATCATTCGGTAAAAAGTTATTGCGATTGCGCGAACCAATGGCAAAAATATTTTGTCTATTACGAAGGAATTTTCTCAGGTCTAGTGTCTCTTCAATATATATTTACTCTTTTGTTGGTATTGTTAATCTTCATTCGACGGAAGGTATAGACTTCTCCCAATTATAAAGGATATCGCGTATGTCTCCCCAATTTAAATCTAGCCATAGAACAGGCTTTGGATCATAATAGACCACTTCGTTTTTTAAAGGAATATCTTGAGACAAATTGTCCGGCAAGGGCAAACGATGGATTAAGACTATTACGCCTAAAGAACACAACAATACCACGTTCATATTTTCCACACACAGACGAAATGCTGCGATGGAAGAGATAAAGACGATCAAACTGAAGTGATCTTGTGTAACCATAAAATAATATAGACACCATAGCGTGACCGCCAATAAAGTATATAGAGTTATACGTTCCATTATATAGTGATTAAATATTTTTCAATAAGTTCCTTGTCTTTTTCGTGTTGTGGTTTATTTTGTAAATAGGACTTTAATTTTAAGAAAGGATGCAAAAAAGTGGGGTCCTTTTTCAATTCGTATTGAATCATTTGCTTTAAGCATCGTTGTCGTTCAATACGATAGTTTTCTTCCGACATTTCCATAGTATTATATTAAAACAAAATAAATATAATACTATAGTATATTTAACATGTCCTCTGATCCTCTTTTGACCGAAGATGAAAATCGCTTTGTAATGTTTCCTATTGCCGACGAGACCATCTGGAAAATGTATAAAAAACAAGTCGACTGCTTTTGGCGAGCGGAAGAAATTGACACGTCAAAAGACCTAAAACATTGGAACCAGTTACAACCCGACGAACAATATTACATTAAAATGATTTTAGCGTTTTTTGCGTCGAGTGACGGGATTGTTTTAGAAAATTTAGGATTAAGATTTATGAATGAGGTTCAATTGTCGGAAGCCCGCGCCTTTTATGGGTTTCAGATTGCGATGGAAAATATCCACTCTGAGACATATAGTTTATTGATTGATTCTTACATTAAAGACGAGGCAGAAAAACATAAATTATTTCATTCGTTACAACACTTCCCGTGTATTGAAAAAAAAGGGAAATGGGCAATGAAGTGGATTAACGATAAAAAATCCAATTTTTCTACTCGTTTGGTTGCGTTTGCGTGTGTGGAAGGTATATTTTTCTCAGGCGCGTTTTGTTCGATTTATTGGTTAAAAAAACGCGGGATTATGCCCGGTCTAACGTTTTCGAATGAGTTGATTTCTCGCGACGAAGCCTTGCACACCGAATTTGCGGTCTATTTATTTCACAAATTAGAGAAAAAAATCAATAAGAAGAAAATTCGCGAGATTGTAGAAGAAGCGGTCGTGATTGAAAAAGAATTCATTGTAGATTCATTGCCATGTAGATTAATCGGAATGAATTCGGATTTAATGACTCAATACATCGAATACGTTGCCGACCGATTGATGTTACAATTAGGATGCGAAGAAATATACAAAACCAACAATCCGTTTGATTTTATGGAATTGATTAGTTTAGAGCAAAAAACCAATTTCTTTGAATCGCGTGTCTCGGAATATTCCTTAGCCGAAAAGTCGGGGAAAGAAGACGCGTTTGATTCTGCGTTTGATTTTTAAGGTCTCCTATAATGGACCCCATTGGTTTTGATTTAGACGGACTCTTTCATAGACTGCCCAATACAATAAAGCCGCTTACAAAAGAATGCTATGCGTTACATATATACCAAGGACCTTATTATGAATGTAGTAAAAATAGGCGATTGGGAACTATCGAATTGCCTTATAGAGAAATATGGGATTTAAGTTATTGTATAAATGAAGATACGTGTTCTGTTTTATTAGAGAATAAAGAAATTCTAAAGGTTAATATGTCTACTTGTAATATGGAATACGAGAAAGAAGCGGATGGGCGGTGGTATGAAACACAAACGCCTAAACTAGAGTATATAGAATATATCCGCGAACACAAATCTACCTTATACGACCATCAAATCAAATTTTCGATAGAACGCTTGGTACCAGGATATCCAACGTATTTAAAATTAATGGAAAAGTTTGAGCGCGCCGAACAATTGTGTTTTATAGACGTATCGCCTGAAGAGTATAAGGCGGCGCTAAAAGAAATACAATTTTTTGTAGAACCTATTATGAGACAAATTGTAAAAAAATATACTTAAGATTAAATGTATGGATTATACATAATGAAAATTATGCATCTAGTTCTAAGTGCTTTATATTCATCTTCTAGAAACCCCAAAAAGATCTAATACGAATCGAACCCTCTCAGGCGTCGTATCTTAGTAGAAGATGGCTCGACCATATATTGAACGATTATGTAACCACGACGGACCGCCTGTTTATTCACCACGAACCGATTGTTCATAAAATAAATCAATTAGAGTCTTATATTCAAGAGCACAGACAAGAGGACGATTATTACATGGCGTGGATGCCTCAATCTCTTTACGGCTATAAAGACGCGGTCTTCCTTGTGGTTTGCCAAAATGACGACGGGATCGTGTATGTAAAAAATATTATACCTTCCCCGCATTGGAAACCGGAACAAATCGAAAGTATAGAATTAAAAAAACATTGGAGATAGCGTATAAACACATAGACATGAAGTATTTTTATGAATCCGATTTGAGATTTAAATTGGCGTGGTCGACTTGGTGGTTGAATGTATAAAGTCTTTATACATCGTGAATTATGCACATTTATATCTATTTTTTTCAAATTATCAATTTCATTTGCACGATTTAGGCTTCACACGATTAACAGAAAACAATGAAGTGAAAATAGAGGTCTCAAAATGCTTTACGCCTGCTCACAAGGCGATTTTAATATTCGGTCCTCGTACAAAAATAAGACACGCAGATGAGGAAATGCGGTTATTCCAAATGTTTAAGTTTGTTGTAAAAATCGTGAATTATAATCTACTATTTTGTTTTCTATATCAGAAAAACCAGGTATTTGACCACCAAACACATCTTTATAATAAAGAAACACTTTTTCGTTTTGTATTGGTTTCCATACTTGGTCGATCGACCAAATGTTAGGGTCATTGTTTTTTAATAATTGTCTCACGCCATTTGTAAACAAATCATCTATAATATCCAACATATGATGTTTTAATATGTATCCACTCGTGGTTTGATTATTGTTTATTCTGTGAAAATGTTCATAATAATGTGGTTGTATATTGGTTCCGCGTGGTGTCAAAACAATCACATCCCAATTTAAGTCTTTTATTTTGTCAAATTGTCTTTCAAAATCTATAAAGTTTGCGTGATTCAATATTTGAAAATCGTCTTCTAATATGATATAATATGCTTCATTTTCTTTTTTTAATTTTTTAAAACATTTTATATGAGACAAACCACATCCAATATCACCCCTTTTATGTTGAAATGCATCCATTCTTTCCACATTTGAAAAGAATGAATAGGTTTGTTTTAAATGTTCCATATGATTCATTCTATCTTTGCGATGGTTTAAATTGATATAAAATCCTTTCATAATTAAATATAAAAAATGTATTTAAATATGAAAAATAATTACATAGAATGGATTATTTACTTTTAATCTTAAATTGTGAAAAATATAGAGACAAAGCACTACTACAAAAAAATACATGGCTAAAAAAAATTCCTTACAATATGAACTATTATCATATTATTGGAAATAAAGAAAAATGTAATAAACAAGATATTTGTGTAGACGAAAAAGAACATATTATATATTGTAATAGTTTAGATGATTATAATAGTCTTCCATCTAAAATAATTACAACGTTAAAAGGTGTAAATACGCATTTCCAATACAAATATATTTTTAAAACAGACGACGACCAAATGCTTATAAAAGAAAACTTTTTTAATGTATTTATAAATGTATTAGAACATAAACTACCACGGGTTCATTATGGCGGATATATTGTAACTATACATAAAGATCATTATTCTCAATATTGTAAAGTACATAATTGTTTACCTGAAGTTCTTTTATTAGAAGCCACCACATACGCAAATGGACGATTTTATTTTTTATCAAAACAAGCTGTGGGAGGGTTAATTTTAAAGAAAGACAAAATAGAAAAAAAATATATTGAGGACCATGCGATTGGGTATTATTTAGACCCTATTTATAAAGAAAATATATTGAATATGAATTCGAATCATATTTTTTCTGATATTTAAATTCTAGACGCGATTCAGTTTAAAACGTATATAAAAAGGGTTTCTTGTCTTCATAACCACACATATTACACCTTTGAACATTTAAAACGCCAACCTAATCCAAATATTTTTTAGGTTTTCGTTTCTATCATACTCTCCTTTATTAGATTTTTATAAAAATCTAATACATCTTTTACATTCTTAACTAATTCATATGTTAATCCTTTTCTTTTGTATTCGTAATACGAATCATTTTTATTAATATTTAAATAATATAACGAATGATAAAAGCGGTTGCAGTGTTTCCGAATCACGGAGTTGTAAAATTTACGGAAGAAAGTCGTCAAGTAAAAATAGAATTATGTCTCCGTGGATTGAAAAAGAATGCTTTGCACGGCTTTCATGTTCACGAAGCGGGCGATTTAACCGACCAATGTAATTCTATGTGTGCGCATTTTAATCCGTATCATACGACACACGGCGGACCAAATACACACATAAGGCACGTAGGCGATTTAGGAAACATAAAGACAAATGAAAAGGGCGAGGCAAACTATACGTTTTATGATAGACCGATAAAATTGCGTGGAACAAAATCAAATATAATAGGTCGGGGTCTCATTATTCACGCCGACGCCGACGATTGCGGGGAAGGTGGCAACAAAGAAAGTTTGAAAACAGGCAACGCCGGAAAACGAATCGCTTGCGCCGTGATCGGGTATTCCAAAGAAAATGTTTAAGACAGGAAACTTTGAAATACAAACCCTTGGGTTCTTTTAGTTCGATTTAAATGTACAATCTATTACATAGATATATTTAAATTATAACAAACCTCTTTTTGAACAATATCGCTATACCCCTCGGCTTGCTTTGTAATATGCGGATATACACAATAACAGGGGAATTTTTTTTGTATAACATTGGCATAAAATACATCTATTTCTCGCGTAAATCCCTGAATGTGTTGAACAATATATGACATCACGCTTTTGTCGATAATATAACTACCGGTGGTATACGTGCCTTCTACTTTGAGAACATCGTCTACTTTTTCTATTTTGGATCCCCGATGATTGCCTGCCAAATAGAATAACCCAAACGCCCTCGGCGTAACGTCTTTCAAATAAGACGACAAACTTGTCTCCAATTGAAATTCCGTATCGTCTTCTAATATCAAGACTCTTTCATAATTTCGTTCGATAGAGAGTTTGATGACTTCCATATGACTTAGCAGACAGCCTAAGCAACCGATTTTATATTTCAATTCGTTTCCACCTGTCAATTTAAACCAGTCCGGAATAGGGTTCAGAAAATACGGGTTCCACGCCTCTAGGTCAAGTGTGGTCGGACGAATGGCGTCAAAAAATTCATAGGTCTGTAGGTGTACTTTTTTCAATTGTTTTATCATATTTTTTTTTCTATCTTTGCGATGTTTCAAGTTTATGACAAAGGTATGATCTATGTTCATTCTATTTCTTAACGTTATATTTTTAATTTATATTTATATAATATGGAAAAAACAACTATTCAGGAAGTTGTAAATGATATAAAAGCCAAGCGTGATGCGTTGAGTCTAGCCCATGAACAATTAAAGAAAGACAATGACGATTGGAATAAATGTATTATTGTATTGTCTTTGATGAATGGTATGTTTGAGAGTATTAAAATAAAGATGAACTGGAACAATAATATTGTGGCGTTGGTCCCCATTGCCTTGTCGTCCATCATTGCCTCTATATCAGCTCTCATCAAATTCAAAAAGTTTCCCGAACAAATGGAAATTATCATTCAATCGTCGTCTTTACTAACGAACACCTTAAACAAATGTAGAAATCACACCACGATTGATTCTGAAATATTGATGGATTACAACAACGCCTTGGAAAAATTAGAGACAAGTATTTACCCCGATGTGCGCAAAAAATATTTAAAAATGTCTCACAAAAACTTAATTAATATAATGCGTATTGAACAAACCTATTTCAAAAATATAGAATTGGTAAACAAGGGCGAAGTCGTTGACGAATCGGTTGGACCAGAACATGCCACGTATTTTCCCGATTTAGAATTTTCGGATTTGTCTGATAATGCGTTATAAATCGTTTTTTTTTTAAATCCTGTTATGTTAAATGATTACGTGTCATCTCATGGGTGGTCTTGGAAACCAGTTATTTGAAATATATACCACCCTATCTTATGCGATACAATCCAATCAGTCGTTTGCGTTTTTGAACGTCAAACAATTGGGGGATAGATTTACTTATTGGGATTCGTTTTTTAAAAGATTGCGACCGTGTTTAATTTCTTCCATCCCTCACTTTAAAGTCATACGAGAAGTAGATTTTACTTACCGCGAATTGCCTATATTACACGATTGCGTATTGCATGGTTATTTTCAGAGTTACAAATACTTTCAAGATAAACGGGAAGAAATACATAAATATATTGGTATAGACCACCTAAAATCTGAGTTCTTAAACAAACTAGGTCTATCGTTAGACGCTAGTGTAAGTATGCATTTTCGTTTAGGGGATTATAAGTTTTACCCGCAATGTCACCCAATCCTTTCGTATGAATATTACAAAAAGGCGCTCCAAGTGTTTGAAGGAAAATATACCATTTATTATTTTTGCGAACAAGAAGATACAGATTATGTAGAACGTATGATATATACATTGCGAGGTGATTTTCCGGAATTAACCTTTGTGAGTGCCGGGTTTGATTGGTCGGATTGGGAGCAATTGTTGTGGATGAGTTGTTGTCGTCATAATATTATCGCCAATAGTTCGTTCAGTTGGTGGGGGGCTTATTTAAACGAACATACGGATAAAATAGTTTGTTATCCGTCGGTTTGGTTTGGTCCTGCTATGATAAAAGATTTGAAAGATTTATTTCCTCCTAAATGGCTAAAAATTGAATGTAAATCCTAGTGTTGTAAGGTGTATGGAGTTGACTCTTACACCAGACACGTATTCACCCAATATGGATGAACATGGCAACTATGTGGATTATATCCCTGTATTTTATAATGGGTTCTCTCTTAAATGTCCGTGTGGTACAAGAGAACACCAAACCTATAATAGCCGAGCTAAATTTAGCGCGCATATGAAAAGCGTAAAACATAATAATTGGATTTTAAGTGTAAATCATAATAAATACAATTATTACAAAGAATCCCTAGAACTGGGCAAGTTAGTCAAACAACAAAAAGGAATCATTTCAAAAATGGAAATCGACGCGCAAGTTAAAACATTAACCATCGATTCTTTAACCCTTCTTATTAAGTAGTTAAAAACTTCATTATAATCCTTCCTTTTTCTACAGCGGTTACATCCAATCTTTCCGGAAAGTTTACAAGTTCCAATGCCGTACATTTTATATTCACAGACGATCCTTCCAAATAAGGAATGTTTACATCTTTTGTAGGATATACTTGGGTGTCTTTTCGGCAATATCCACTGATGTCTTCCCAAGTAAATGATACAGCCGTTCCATTGATATTGAAACTCACAATGTTAATCGTGGCGTCATAGGATGCCATCGAAGCATCGCTTAACAACAATCCAACTTTCACCAATTTACTTTGAATCAAGATCGGGTATCCAAAACTAATATCTTGGTCGTAGGCGCCGGCGCCGTAGGCAAACGGGAATTCATTTAACGCTAAGTCGTTTGTTTCTCCAACGACTTGATACGCAAAGCCTACCATAGAATCGGCTTGTAGAGATCCAGAAATGGCTACGTTTCCACTCACGTCCAATGAACCGTTCAAGAACACGTCGATGGATTTGTCGTAAGATAGAGAAATGTCCGATTGCAAACTTTCGTCGTATTCGGTTTTTGTAATGACGAACTTGTCAGGGTGTAATTGATCCGTTTTTCTACCGCTGTAACCAAAAATACATTCGTACATATATCTTGAACCATAATACCCGATGGTAGGTTGGTGGTTTGTTCTAATTCACTATCTTTTACATTTATTTTTATTATATTGTCACTCACATCTAAGTTCACACTATTTATGGTGGTTTTTGTGAAAGTGAAAGAAGATTCAGACACATTCAACGAGCCGTCTATCGTGACAACGCCGTGAAACGTAGATGGACCATTCACTTCTAGACTTGTTCCGACAATAAGGGACGCATTCAAGCTGACATCGCCGATCACATTTACATCTCCGCCCACGCTAAGGTCTGAGTTCAAACTAACATCACCGATTACGTCTACGCGCCCACCTACACCAAAGTCTGAGTTTAAACTGACATCGCTTACTACGTCTACGCGTCCGCCTACGCTAAGGTCGGAGTTTAAACTGACATCACCAATTACGTCCACTTCTCCGACCACGCTGAGCGAGGCGTTCAAGCTTACATCACTTACTACGTCTACGCGTCCGCCCACGCTAAGGTCGGAGTTTAAACTGACATCACCAATTACATCCACTTCTCCGACCACGCTGAGCGAGGCGTTCAAGCTTACATCACTTACTACGTCTACGCGTCCGCCCACGCTAAGGTCAGAGTTTAAACTGACATCACCAATTACATCCACTTCTCCGACCACGCTGAGCGAGGCGTTCAAGCTTACATCACTTACCACGTCTACGCGTCCGCCTACGCTAAGGTCAGAGTTTAAACTGACATCACCAATTACATCCACTTCTCCGACCACGCTGAGCGAGGCGTTCAAGCTTACATCACTTACTACGTCTACGCGTCCGCCTACGCTAAGGTCAGAGTTTAAACTGACATCACCAATTACATCCACTTCTCCGACCACGCTGAGCGAGGCGTTCAAGCTTACATCACTTACTACGTCTACGCGTCCGCCTACGCTAAGGTCAGAGTTTAAACTGACATCACCAATTACATCCACTTCTCCGACCACGCTGAGCGACGCGTTCAAGCTTACATCGCTTACTACGTCTACGCGTCCGCCCACGCTAAGGTCGGAGTTTAAACTGACATCACCAATTACATCCACTTCTCCGACCACGCTGAGCGAGGCGTTCAAGCTTACATCACTTACTACGTCTACGCGTCCGCCCACGCTAAGGTCGGAGTTTAAACTGACATCACCAATTACATCCACTTCTCCGACCACGCTGAGCGAGGCGTTCAAGCTTACATCGCTTACTACGTCCACGCGTCCGCCCACACTAAGGTCGGAGTTTAAACTGACATCACCAATTACATCCACTTCTCCGACCACGCTGAGCGACGCGTTCAAGCTTACATCGCTTACTACGTCTACGCGTCCGCCCACGCTAAGGTCGGAGTTTAAACTGACATCACCGATTACGTCCACTTCTCCGAGCACGCTGAGCGAGGCGTTCAAGCTTACATCGCTTACTACGTCTACGCGTCCGCCTACGCTAAGGTCAGAGTTTAAACTGACATCACCAATTACATCCACTTCTCCGACCACGCTGAGCGAGGCGTTCAAGCTTACATCACTTCTCATGTCTACGCGTCCACCCACGCTAAGGTCGGAGTTTAAACTGACATCGCCACCGACCATTAATTCGCCGACTAAATTCAGACTATTATCGACAATGGTCGTATCTGTTTCTACCGAATACGTAATTCCCTTAAGGTTGTATTCATTTTGTTTCGAACGGTCTGTGTTCGTTCGTTTTATACCAGACATTATATATTAAAAGAATATTATATATTTAAAAGAATATTTATTTGTTTTATTTGTCTTTCCAATTCTAATATTTTTTCAGATTGTTTCGTTACAAACTCGGTATCATAGGGTTCTAAAATCATAATGAAGCGATTACGTGCTGGATTGAACGGATAGTTTGTATAGTCTCCGTTCATATTTCTTGACAATAACTCGGAACAATACCATGAAATGACCGTATTTTCTTCTAAGACAATTTCGTTATAATCTACCATAATGTAATTGTTATTCGTCGTTTTTTTTTTAAATAAAAACCCTACCATGCTCAAGGAAGGATCCAGTGTTTCTTCTATATAATATTCGCTTTTAACACCATTTATAAATAACTCTAGTTTTATCGTAAGCTCGGCTTCGTTGAAGTCATAGGCTTCGTCGAAATAATTTTCTTCTGTATCATAAAAATACATAAAATAACCGCGTTTTAATATGGATTTACATGGCATTATAATGCCAAATGTACTGGTAGACCATTGTGCAGCCGCGTAAGCGAATGGAAATTTTTCATAATCATAGGATCCACATTCTGCGACAATAGAATAAGAAGGCGGTTTATACGTAAACTCAGAAAAGGAAGACAATACCAAATTATGTTTGGCTATATAGTCCAATAAAACATAATATTCACTTTTTATAGTTAACTCGCAATTGTATAAGGTCCAGTTAAACTCTGGCGCGTGGCTCAATACCAACTGTCTATAATCGTTCAAAAAATAATTATAAAACGATTGATTATAACTACAATCAAAAAATATAATGCGTTGTTCTTTATAGCCGTGCTCTATGGCGTGCGTCCATAATTCTTGTAGAGACAAACCGGATAAATCTTCGTACCCGCCGTATTTTAACGCACCAAATATATCCGAATTAAATTCATTTATAAATAAGACGTTTAATTCTTCTAAACTCATTTATATAAAAGAATATTAAATAGGTTGTAAAACTAACACGAACCTATTTCTGGAAGGGTTATAGGGTTTATTCGTGTAATCGTCTCCTACAAAAGACCTTAATTCGGAACAATACCAAGATAAAATAGAATTTTGTTCTACAATGGGAGTCGATGTATTTATAATACAGCCGACATTAGAAATGTCCTGTTGTTTGAATAGTCCTATTACCATATGGGAAGAAGCATCAAAGGTTTCTTCTATATAATAATTCGACGCCGAACCATCTATATACAGGTCTAACTTAATCGCCGTATTGGATGTATTAAAGGAAAAATCTTCTGAAACAGGGTCTGACGTAGTGTAATGATACATAAAATGTCCCCGCAATAGTTTCGACCTAAAAGGAACCACCATACCGAAGATAGACGTGGACGATTGACTTGATCCATAATGAAATGGAAACGCATCCAATGTGAAACTCGGGTGTTCTGAAATAATCGTATATTGGGTGATAGAACTGCCCAACGGAACCGAGGAACCACACAAACCTTTGCGTTTAATAAAGTCTACTAAGGCGTAATATTCACTATTTAAGGTTAAACTATAACTCTGCGCATAGACGATCCAGTTAAAAAACGGGTCTTCTGCTAATACAATGTCTCGGTTAGTTTGTAAATAAATAGAATAAAAATCCTCATCATACGAACAATCTTGGAATATTTGTCTCTGTTCTTTGTATCCATACACGCTCGCGTGTCTCCATAATTCAGTAGGCGTTTTGCCTTCTAAATCCGTATACGAACCATAATTTTGACTAAGATCATTTAATTCTTCATAAAAGACAACTTCTAATTCATCTATGGTATACATATATTAATCGTTTATTTTGTATTAATAATATGTAGTTTATTTTAATGTCAAAAGAATCTATTGTAATTGATATATTTTACAACCCCTATCAATACAATATGGCTAAAAATCTGAATAGTTATTTCAACCAATTGAATATAGCAACGCATATGATAACCGATGTAAATGAATTATTATTTTATATAAAACATCAAAAATTCAAAAAGAATATATTGGTGATATTGTCCTATTCACGTATGAATCAAGTATTATTCCAGAGGCTTGTGGGAAGTAAATACGTCATTTTTCAATTGGAAAATTTAATAGAAAATGTAAATATACATAAGTATTTAGAACTATTTAAACACGCGATGTATATTTATGATTACAATTCTTATAACTTAAAATATTACGACGAAAGTATACGCCCCAACGTGCATATTTTTTCGCCACTCGTGTATACAAAAGAAACGATTGATATATTGTTTTATGGAACTCTAAACGAGCGAAGAAACAAAATATTAAATGACCTAAAACAGACGTATAACATTACCATCGTCACGAAAGTATTTGGTGAAGCCTTGAACGAACTGATTAAACGAAGCAAAATTGTATTGAATATATCGTATTACAACAATAGTTTGCTTGAAAATACGCGAATTCACGAATGTTTACAATACAATACAATCATCCTAAGTGAAACGGCTAAATTAAACCAACCGACGACCTACGACCAACACGTCATTTTTATACAACCGATACAAAATGATTATACGGAAATAACGTATCACCTAGACAAAGAACTCGCCAAATTCAATCTTGTAAAAAATATAAACGACCAATTCCATCAAGTTATGGATACGACCATTTTAAATTATTTCAACGAACAAAAATATAAGCTATTGTTTCATAAAATAAATTTAAATTGTGTACGTAGAAAGCCGATGAAATATGTAGTCGAACAGCGTGAATTATATTCCAAAGTATTGTTTGCGCACTTACATTGTTATGATATATCCCAGTTTTACGCCATATACGAACATTATATTTACGATATATCCAAATATTTTCATATTGTGGTGACCTATAGTATTGGTTTTATGAGCAAGTCAAATAGTTCTATTACCTTATTGAAAATACCCAACAACGGTTATGACATCGGAGCAAAAATGATAATGGTGAAATATTTGAAAGACAACGCGATCGACTATAACTATATATATTTCTTGCATTCAAAAAGCGACATAAATTTACGGCACCTGTATTTTGATACGTTATACGACCATATGGATCATATCGTCAAACACTTGGATTCATACGATGGCTATTTTCCTAATTTAGTTTATGCATTATACAATCAATACAATATTAAAGAGTCGAATAAAATAAAACAGGCGGATTTTAATTTTAGTTATACCAACGAGCTTAAAGACTATTTGAATGTAAAAGATAAATCGTTTCATTTATTTGTGGAAGGGAATGTCTACCTATTACGAAAGAGTATTTGCGAGCGTATATTTGGAGACGAACGCTTGTATCCATTGCTGAACGAAAGCGATGAAAACGATTACGTCTATTTACAAAATATGTATAAAAGACCCTTGGAAGAAATATTCCAGAAATTAAAACATAATTATCAAACCAAGATGATACACGATGGTCAAATAGAACACGCCTTCGAGCGTACGGTGTTGTCGTTGTGCAACACCTATAAAATAGTGACACCGATATTGACGGTGCTTGTCAAAAACGGGGATTGTATCAAAGATATATTAGAACAAAATTATGAGGTTCGTATTGTATGTACGGATTATTTGAACCGCGAAAATTATGAACAGGTGAAATATGTCCCGGAAAATACATTTCAAGATATGCTACAATATGTCACCAGTGGGTGGTTAATGTTTTTAGAACCGGACTATCGGTACAATAATAAAAACACATGGCTGAATTTAAGTGCCTATTTATACAACCATAACAATATAATAAAAGTCAATATTCCGGGTGTGAATCATTTGACCTATACGAGTCTCATTATACATAACAGCATGAAATGGGAAGCCTTGTATATTGATAATATTCAGAAAAACTTTACGGAGGTCAACGAGCCTCTTATAATAAAAATATAATGTATTAAAATATAAATTAAACAAAACCCCATAGGAATAGTAATGGACGGAGAAACAATTGGTATTGATTTAGGAACGACGTATTCGTGTGTAGGCGTATGGCAAAATGACCGTGTAGAAATCATTGCGAACGACCAAGGAAATCGAACGACCCCGTCTTATGTGGCGTTTAATGATAACGAACGCTTGATCGGTGACGCGGCTAAAAATCAGGTGTCGATGAATCCAACCAATACTATTTTCGACGCGAAGCGTTTAATCGGTCGAACTATGAGCGACGCAAGTGTAAAGCAAGATATGAAGCACTGGCCGTTTAAAGTTGTACCTGGTAAATCAGACCAACCGACCATTCAAGTGATGTATAAAGGGGAAGAAAAGAGCTTTTCTCCAGAAGAAATTTCTTCTATGATTTTGATTAAAATGAAAGAAACCGCAGAGTCTTATTTGGGAAAAGAAGTAAAAAACGCGGTCATTACCGTGCCTGCCTATTTCAACGATACACAACGCCAATCGACGAAAGACGCGGGGGCGATCGCGGGTTTAAATGTATTGCGTATTATTAACGAACCCACGGCTGCCGCCATCGCGTACGGTTTGGACAAGAAAAACGAACAAAATGTGCTTATTTTTGATTTGGGTGGCGGGACATTTGACGTAAGTGTTTTAACGATCGACGAAGGTATTTTTGAAGTGAAGGCTACGGCGGGAGACACCCATTTGGGAGGCGAAGATTTTGATAATCGTATGGTGGACTATTGTATTCAAGACATTAAGAAAAAATATAAAAAAACTTTAGATAATCCTCGTTCGCTTAGACGGCTTCGGACCGCCTGTGAACGGGCAAAAAGGACGCTTTCTTCGTCGATGAACGCCTGTATTGAAATCGACGCCTTAATGGACAATATGGATTATAATACGACCATTAGTCGCGCCAAATTCGAAGAAATGAATATGGATTATTTCCGAAAATGTATGGAGCCGGTAGAAAAGGTGATTCGTGACAGCAAATTATCCAAAAGTCAAATCGACGAAATCGTATTGGTGGGCGGATCGACACGTATCCCGAAAGTACAACAACTTTTGTCAGAATATTTCGGTGGAAAAGAGTTGTGTCGTAGTATTAACCCCGATGAAGCCGTCGCGTATGGTGCTACAGTCCAAGCGGCACTTTTAAGCGGCAATCAAAATTCCGACGCCTTAAAGGATTTGTTATTGATTGATGTGACGCCCTTGTCGTTAGGATTAGAAACGTCTGGTGGAGTAATGACCAATGTCATTCCACGCAATACAACGGTTCCGGTGAAGAAAACGCAGATTTTTTCCACCTACGCGGATCAACAACCGGGGGTCAATATTCAGGTCTTTGAGGGCGAGCGTGTAAAAACAAAAGACAATAATAAATTGGGTGAATTTTTACTGGAAGGCATCCCACCTATGCCACGCGGACAACCTCAGATCGAAGTATCGTTTGAAGTAGACGCCAACGGTATTCTAAAAGTAAGCGCCAAAGAAAAGACGACGGGCAAGGAAATGCAAATCGAAATTAAAAACGACAAGGGGCGATTATCGAGCGAAGACATTGAAAAAATGGTTCAAGACGCTGAAAAATACAAAAGTCAAGACGAAGACTATAAACGTAGTATGGAAGCCAAGCAACAATTGGAACAATGGTTATTCCAAAACACTACCGAACACGCACTTATCGACGAAGCGAAAGAATGGTTGTCCACTCATAACGAAGAACCTTTTCAAGTGTACCAAGATAAATTAAAAGAATTACAAGAGTCTATCCCAAGCGAACCCCCGACCGAACCCCCGACCGAACCCACGACCGAACCCGCCGAATCTTCAGGACCTAATATTGAAGAAATAGATTAGGACAAACCTACTTTTTTTTTTATTGTATTTTTATAATGTTAACTATAAACCAAAGAATAAATAAGTTAAGAAATGATTTATTGACATTAAGTAATTCGTTTGGGGACGAAGGGATCATCGAGATTGCGATTAATAGTCTTATACAATTGGACAATAGTTTGAATCAAATGGAGACAAATACGGTTGAGGAACGGACCAAGATAGATGCTTCGTTTGAATCCATAGAGACTTTGTTCCTATCTATCGAAAATGAAAAACAAGACCGAATCACGCACGAGACAGACCTAAATGTAAATGATTTACACGTAAAAGGCGACTTTACTTTAGACGGAACATTTAATGTCAAAGATATGATTTATACAACGAATGAAATTATTATATCTACTCAATTGGATATTTCGAATCAAGGATTTGGTCCTGCGTTAAAGGTCACTCAATTTGGAGCGGGAGACAACAACCCGGTCGCCTTATTTGACGCGGGCACAGAAGGTCATGCGTTATTGATTGACGCCGGTGGAGACGTGACGGTTTATAAAGAATTCATAGTGAAAGATAAAAATATATACGATGCGCTTTCGGTACTCGACGGGTCCTTTGTCTCTGTGGACAATCGCCTAAGTGTAGTCGGTGTGTCTTTTGAGTCGGTTGAATATACATTGTCATTGCACGATATATCTTTTGTCTCCTTCGAGAATCGGTTAGGTGTGGTGGATGTGTCTTTTGTCTCCTTCGAGAATATATTAGATGAAGTTGGCATCTCGTTTGAGTATCTAGACGTCCGCCTTGATGTGTTCGATGCATCATTTGAGTCCGTAGACAATCGTCTGGATGTACTCGATGCGTCGTTTGAGTATATAGACAATCGTCTGGATGTAGTCGATGTGTCATTTGACTTTATAGATAATCGTCTGGATGTACTCGATGTGTCATTTGACTTTATAGATAATCGTCTGGATATACTCGATGTGTCATTTGTATATTTTGAAAATACATTTGTTGTAGCGGATGCGTCGTTTGAGTATATAGATAATCGTCTGGATGTAGTCGATGTGTCATTTGACTTTATAGATAATCGTCTGGATGTAGTCGATGTGTCATTTGACTTTATAGATAATCGTCTGGATGTAGTCGATGTGTCGTTTGACTTTATAGATAATCGTCTGGATCTACTCGATGCGTCGTTTGACTTTATAGATAATCGCCTGGATGTACTCGATACGTCGTTTGTTTCTGTAGACAATCGTCTGGATGTACTCGATGTGTCATTTGTTTCTATAGACAATCGTCTGGATGTAGTCGATATGTCATTCGCTTCTCTAGACGTCCGCCTTGTTGTGCTCGATGCATCATTTGAGTCCGTGACAATCGTCTGGA
>FUWD012850273.1_pt1 | contig 86016 bp, 98 predicted proteins | sample 1063281 | NCBI WGS metagenome assembly FUWD01 (sample SAMEA79048168, study PRJEB19326) | metagenome | biome: marine | reverse complement strand
CTGCTTGAATATTACGAATAGATTTGGCTAAGCCTCTTCAAAATCAGGATGAACAATCACTATTAAATCAGCTTGTTCAAGTAAAGATATTTGCGACGGCTTTAGATGTGCATGGTGTGCTGATTGATTAGCATTGAGTAGTAATGTTGGCGTGCTAACACCCTGAGTAAGAGCACTTACAATTGAATGAATGGGCTTAATGCTTACCACGATGTTTGGGCTGGCAGTAACTTGGCTTGTTGATTGGTTAATTTCTTGATTACCCCAAAATGCTTGTGCAGTTGTTGCTGCCATTACAATCGTTAAGGCTGATGATATAAAAAATCTTTGTTTTGTTTTCATTTTTACTCCTTGTTGTAAAGAATGGACACCATTGGCGACCAACTTGTTAAAATTTATAAGTTAGCTCTGACATACTTATAACTACTCAATATTTTAATTATTGATATAATATATCATAAATGCAATAGTATTGCAATTATAATCCAAGAATATTTAATTCGTAATTAATAAATTACATACTCTTTAGGAAGACGGGGTTAATAAATGGCTTTGTGGGTTTCGAATGGGAATGACACTTTCCATGACTCATTACCTGAAAATATTACTAAGTTTGCCCACCAATGCATATCATCTAAAGTGCAAAATGTTATGAGTCCTTTAGTATTAAAGTAGCCACTACTAGTTTCATCAAAACGATAAGCGGGAAGATTATGATCAATCTCAATACCTTCAAAATTAATCAAAACCTTATCGGCAATAAAACCTTTTAGATTAACATTAATATCCATTATTTTTGTCGGAACCATCCCCCTAGGTAAAACGTCAATTGTTAGAGACCTGTTTTCACCTATAAAGACACTGCAAGATGATTCAGAAATTTGACAATCATGGACTTTGATATGATGTGTAACAACCTCTTGAAAAAAGTATTTATACGAGTAACCAAAAGCCACTAATGAAACCATTATTATTAAAATGAAATTTTGAGTTTTATTTTTAATAATTTTCAACAATTAAATTAATGTCACTTGCCATATCTTCGATATTGTGCGGCGTTGGAAATTCTGCAAATATTTGACCATCTGGTGAAACTAGGTAAATCTGTGCAGTATGGTTAATAATATAGCCATTCTTAACAGCGCTTGCTGGCAATGGATCTTCGGACTGAAGGGTTATCGCTTCACCATTTTCATCTCTAACAACTCTCTCATAGTAAGCACCAAAAGACCTTACCGTCTTATCAATTTGTTTTTGATCCCCAGACACTCCTAAAAATTTATCATTAAAATGAGATACGTAAGTTTTTAGCACTTTTGGTGTATCCCTTATAGGGTCAAAAGTAACAGCGACAACCTCTGGTATTATTTCTGATTTATTATTTAATAGCAAAGTTCTTAAGGATGACATATTAAGTAATTCTGTAGGGCAAACATCAGGACAATGGGTGTATATAAACATCAATAATGTCCACTTACCCTTTAAATGATCATTGCTAAACTCATTATTATTATGGTCAATTAAAGAAAATAATGCCAACTCTCTATCAGGGTTATGCGCTATTAATGAAGACTTAAGTTGTTGCTTTAAATCTTTATAATCTTTACTAGAATTGACAGTAATCACAAGCGCAACTACTAAAATAATAACGGCACTTATAATTTTTTTAGTCATATTTGACATCTTTATTTTGAATGCTTCATATGCTGATGATTTTTCATCATCATTTTGCCCTTTCTAACCTTGAAGTTAGCTATTTGAGATGTACCATTATCAAATAGCAACTTAAGGGCCACCACTTCACCTTCACTTGGCACTCGATCTGGATTGATCAGCATAATATGCCAACTGCCTGGCTTTAGATGTAGTTTTTTATTGGCTAAAATTGGCATAAATTCTTGCTCAACCATTGTCATCATACCATTGTCATTAATCGTTCTATGAAGTTGTATTTGCCCATACGCTTTAGCATGTGCGGATATTAATTTAACATCCTGGTTGGTGTTATTATGAATTTGCATAAATGCACCTAATGCAGGTGCATTAGGTGGTGCAGATCGAACCCATGGGTCCTGTATCACAATACCGGTTGACTTATGACTCATCGCAAAAGATGTGTTCATTCCTAATAGTGCAATAAGCACGAATATAGTTGTTGCTGTTTTATTAAACATATTATTTTTTCCTTGTAATTGTATAAGTTGTTACAACCATCTAATGTTTATAAAACTAATTAGATGGTTAATATTGATGGAATATCAACTAAGACAAGGAGGGGCTCGAATAGGTAGAGATTTTGATAAAACCTCAAGTTGGTTTTTACTTTGAACGGTTAAAAGATCATCTGAAAAACTATCTACTAAATTAAGATAATATTCTGTATTTGAATTTATACCATCTAATGCACCAAGATTAAGTAAGCAATATGGACAGTTGAGCTTGGAAAGATCTAAATCTTTTTTCTCGTCATTAGGTGCAATCCAAAGCTGCTTGTATCCTTGCATAGTACAAATAGTGGAAAAGTGACCTTTTTCTACAGGATCTGAAACTAATGCAAAAACCGCTGGAGAAAGCAACTGAAATAGCATGACTAAGACCATCATACGGATGGTGTATAAAATATTGTTATTAGTCATCAATTGCATTTATATCTATATTCTTTGGAATAATCTAAAAATTAGAAATTTAACATTATAAATAAAAAATAATTATTCAAAAGCTAAATTGAGCTTATAAATTTAATTAATTATATTGAGTAAGGGTGGGCAGCTATTTTTTAAACTCTTGAGGAGAGAATAAAGAGTGAGCTGCCCGGTTGAATAACAATTATTTTGGGGAAAAATTAATGCTATTGTTCTTTATTGTAGATCTAAATGATCCTAATGTCAACCTTGCTTTAATACAAACTTAACTAGTGTAATACCTAAAAAACTAAATTTAATGATAAAACGAGAAGAGTCGTCCTTATCTCCTTGACATGCTTTAGATAAAATTATTACATTGATATAAAATAGCTCTATGATAAATAGACCATCTCAAAAAATAAAAACACTCGGTGAACTTGCAAAGTTAGCTGACTATTCTCTAGTTGACACGCTTAATTGCGACCCCGATGCAACAGAAAATGGCGTAGATCATGCGCCTAGACAAGTCTTTAGTGGCCACTATGTCCCCGTCAATCCTACGCCCATAGAGAATCCAGAATACATTTCACATAGTAAGATTTTTTTTAGTGAGCTTGGCTTGAGCGACAGCATGGCGCAGATGGATGATTTTATGCAACTATTTTCTGGTGATATTTCTCATGTTCCTAAGCCAATGCGTACGGTTGGATGGGCGAGTGGATACGCGCTCTCTATCTTTGGCACCGAATACACCCAGCAGTGCCCGTTCCAAACTGGAAATGGCTATGGTGATGGTCGTGCAGTTTCTGTACTTGAGACTGTGATTAATGGTCAACGCTGGGAAATGCAGCTAAAAGGTGGTGGTCGAACGCCCTATTGTCGCGGTGCAGATGGCCGCGCCGTATTACGCTCAAGTATTCGAGAGTTCTTAGCTCAAGAGCATATGCATGCACTCGGCGTTCCAACCTCACGATCTCTAAGTTTGTATGTTTCAAAAACGCAAAGAGTCAATCGACCATGGTATTCAGAAGGCTCACATTCGAAAGATCCTGATATGCTAGCATCAGAATCAGTTGCTATTTCAACGCGTGTTGCGCCGTCATTTATACGAGTTGGACAGCTCGAACTCTTTAGTCGCCGTGCTCGCAAGAATGAGCATCCAAAAGCAATGGAAGAGCTTGAGATGATTGTGCTTCACTTGATCGATCGAGAATATACTAATAACATCGACAAGACACTAAATACCGCTGACAAAGTGGTGATGCTCGCACGCGAATTTCGCGAACGTCTTACGTCACTTGTGGCTAATTGGATACGCGTTGGTTATTGCCAAGGCAATTTCAACAGTGATAATTGTGCGGCTGGTGGCTTTACAATCGACTATGGTCCATTTGGATTCTGTGATGAGTTTAGTCCGCAGTTCCAGCCTTGGTCGAGTGGCGGACTTCACTTCTCATTTTTAAACCAGCCAGTCGCAGCGCAGCGTAATTTTCAAATGTTTTGTAAGGCGTTACAACCCTTATTAACGTCACATCAGGATCAACTACAACAGCTCGATGAAATTCTCAATAGCTTTTCTAAAGTGATGCAAATGCAAATGGAAAAAATGTGGACTGAAAAACTCGGACTTGAAACTTTTGATGCCATGTTATTCACTGAGCTACAAACTCTTATGACTCAAACACCTGTTGACTACACCCTCTTCTTTCGTGAACTTTCGACAGTGCCTGATGATATTGCTCCACTCAAAAAAAGCTTCTACAGACATTCAACTTCACAAGAGCTTGATCAGCGCTGGTCAGAGTGGCTTATAAAATGGAGGCTGCTTATCAACAGCTCGATGAATACTCAAGAACAGGTTTCGAAGCAGATGAAACTGGTTAATCCAAAGTACAGTTTGCGAGAATGGTTTGTGGTTCCTGCGTATCAACAAGCAGCTCAAAGAGAGTATTCTCTAGTTCGAAAACTACAAGAAGTTATGACTCAGCCTTACGCTGAACAAACTAGCGATGTAGAGGAAAAATACTACCAATTAAAACCACCTGAACTCTTTGATGTTGGCGGAACGTCGTATTATAGTTGCTCGTCGTGATTTTTCAAAAATTGCTTATATAAAGGGTTTGTATTATTATTAAAAAGTGGTTATAGAGTTTTTTATCTGCATATCAACAAAATATTTCGTATAATCATTTTATGATTAACTCTTTACAATAAACATTATGAAAAAACAAATTATCTCTACCGATAAAGCACCAAAAGCTATCGGCACATACTCTCAGGCTGTTTGCGTGACTGGTGGCTCAACGATTTATTTATCTGGACAAATTCCTTTAGTCCCTGAAACTATGGAAATGGTATCAGATGACATTGGCGCACAGATTGATCAAGTATTTAAAAACCTAACTGAAGTTTGCAAAGAGTCAGGTGGCAGTCTTAATGATATTGTTAAGCTTAATATTTTCTTAACCGACTTAAGTAACTTCCCAAAAGTTAATGAGATTATGGCGCAATATTTTGACGAGCCATATCCCGCTCGAGCAGCAGTTGGTATTAAAGAATTACCTAAGGGTTCGCAAGTTGAAATGGATGGAGTAATGATGATAGAGTCGTGTAACGACAATTCATAAAGATAGAAATGCAGCATTTATCTGATCCCATTATCAGCTTAAATGGGCTAGGTCCAAAAGCGCAAGAAAGGCTTAATGCAATCGGTATTTATGCCTTGGAACATTTTTTGTTTCATTTGCCAAATCGCTATCAAGATAAAACCAAATTTACAACGCTAAGCACAGCACAAGTTGGCTCGGAAATATTAATCGAACTAACTATTGATCGCATTGAAGAGGTTGCGACACGTCAGCGCCAATTATTGTGCTATCTATCTGATGACAATAATCGCACATTGCTATTACGTTTTTTCCACTTTAATCAACATCAAAAGCAACAACTAACTCGAGGTGAGCTTATTCAGTGCTTTGGTGAAGTGAAGATTGGGCGAGATGGACTGGAAATTCATCATCCAGAATATCGACTTATTTCAAAAGGCCAGCCAACACTGATAGAAAAAACACTGAGCCCGGTTTATCCTTTAACAGGCGGAATCCATCAGCCGCAAATCAAGAAATGGATTAATATCGCCCTAGAAACACTACAAAAAAGCGATTTATTTGACTATTTCGAAAATTTGTCAAAAAATTCAATGCCTACTTTAAAGCAGGCCTTGCATACACTACATCACCCAAAAATCGACGATAATATAGACCAAATTGCTAATTTTAGGCACATTTCACAGCAAAGATTGATTATTGAAGAGCTTTGTGCGCAAAAACTTAGCTTATTAATGCTAAAAAATGAGCGGAAACAGGCCATTTCCAATATTTTCAATATTTCTAAAGTTTTACCTGATCAATTATCTGCAAATTTAGGCTTTAAATTAACCGCTGCTCAACAGCGCTGTGTTGATGAAATTAATACTGACTTAAGTTTAGACCATCCAATGCTTAGACTCTTGCAAGGTGATGTTGGCTCTGGAAAAACCATTGTCGCTGTGTTTGCTTGCTTGCAGGCCGCTGAAAATGGTTTTCAGGCTGCTATTATGGCGCCAACAGAAATATTAGCCAACCAGCATTATCATGGGTTTCGTGATTATTTAGAGCCGCTTGGTATTCAGATTGCTTTTTTAACAGGTTCTCAAAATGCCCAACAGCGAAGTGAGCAATTAGCGCTTATTATTTCTGGTTCTGCTCAAGTTGTCATTGGTACGCATGCGCTTTTTCAAAAATCAGTGCAATTTAATAAGCTAGGCCTGGTGATTATTGATGAGCAGCATAAATTTGGTGTACACCAAAGATTGTCACTGGCACAAAAAGCACACAATACACCGCATCAATTAGTGATGACAGCCACGCCGATTCCAAGATCACTAACCATGAGTGCTTATGCTGATCTTGATTCATCGATTATTGATGAATTACCACCCGGTAGAAGTCCGATACAAACAATCGCATTGGCGAATAACAAAAAAGATAAGGTGCTTGATAAAATCAGACAAGTTTGCAAAGAAAATAATCAAGTTTATTGGGTGTGCACTTTAATTGAAGAATCTGAAGTTTTGCGCGCTCAAGCAGCCACCACGACCCACCTTTATTTAGAAGAAAACTTACCCGATCTTAATGTTGTATTGATTCATGGAAAAATGAATAAACAAGAGAAAAACGATATTATGCTTCGATTTAGTACTGGCGATATTAACGTGTTAGTAGCAACGACTGTTATTGAAGTGGGTGTTAATGTGCCGAATGCTTCGCTGATGGTGATTGAAAATTCTGAAAGATTGGGCTTGGCACAACTACATCAATTGCGCGGTCGTGTGGGTCGTGGATCTGATGCGAGTATCTGTATTTTGATGTACCAGCCGCCTCTAAGTAGTAATGCTATTGAGCGTCTTGATATTTTAAGACAAACCAATGATGGCTTTAAAATTGCCAATAAAGATTTGGAATTACGAGGCCCGGGTGAAATATTAGGTACACAGCAAACAGGTATTGCAGATATGAAAATTGCCAATATTGTACGTGATGGATATCTACTTAAACAAGTCAATTATTATGCAGAGCAGCTATTGCAAAATGATGAAAAAAACCAGCAAGCGCTGATTAATCGCTGGATCACTCATGACAAGTCACAGTACGCCAATACTTAGCATAAAATGTTAGCATGATTGATACTCGCAACCTCGTTTGGCAAGATCTAACACTAACCCAAAAGGCACCTGCGGCTGCACAACTTTGGCTGGATGACAACGCCTCATTAACGGCTAAATTAAAACAACAATTTCCTGATTTTTCAGTGCATGTATTATCACAACAAAAAGTAAGCCCTTATGCTCATGAAATTGAAGCACTTAATACACATCAAACCTATGCAATTCGAGAGGTAGAGCTATTAGGCAATGGCAGGGTTATGGTGTTTGCACGCTCTGTTATTCCTGTTACTAATGACACTCAAGAAATTTTAAATATTGGTTCCAAGCCTTTGGGCGAAGTTTTATTTAACGATCCTAGTATTAAACGTGGTCCAATGCAAATTACACAAATTGATAACATCTGGGGAAGAAGGTCAACCTTTAGCATTGGTGAGACTAAATTATTGGTCAGTGAATTTTTTATGGAAGAGCTGTATGCGTGATCAAATTTTTAGTCAAAAAAGTGACTTAGTAGATTTCACCTTTGATGCAAAAGTAGCTGATGTGTTTGATGACATGGTTAGACGCAGTGTGCCTGGCTATCAATCAATGATTGAGATGATTGGCTTGTGCGTTAAAACCTATGGCCAAGACGATACAAATTACTATGATTTAGGCGCTTCAACCGGTGCCACTGCAACTGCTCTTGGTATCAACAACACACATAAGAATACGCATATTATCGCTGTAGATAATTCCTCCAGCATGGTAGAAAAATGCACCAAAACTCTAAAAGGAAAAGTTGACAATGTAGAAGTGGTTTGTGCAGACATCGAAACGCTTAAGATAGAAAATGCTTCGATCGTCGTATTGAACTTAACCTTGCAATTTATCTCGCCAGAAAATAGACAAGCTTTGATAGATAAGGTATATCAAGGTCTTAATAAAGGTGGGGTACTTATCGTCTCAGAAAAAATTCATTTTGATGATCAGCAAAAACACCAACAAATGACTGAACTGCATCTAGACTTTAAACGTGCCAATGGCTATAGCGAACTTGAAATTGCTGCCAAACGTCAATCTATTGAAAATGTATTAATTACTGATAGTCAATCAACCCACTTCAAGCGCTTCGATCAAGCAGGATTTACCTCTCATACCTGTCATTTTCAGTGTCTTAACTTTGCTTCCTTTTTAGCGGTAAAATAGGCCTCACTATGTTACTCATGATTGACAATTACGACTCTTTTACCTATAACTTGGTGCAGTATTTTGGCGAGCTAGGACAAGTGGTTGAGGTGCATCGTAACGATGAAATAACACTTAAAGAAATTGAAGCGCTAAGGCCTGAATTTTTAGTCATTTCACCAGGCCCTTGCACACCTAATGAGGCTGGAATCTCAATTGAAGCCATTAAACACTTTAGTGGGAAGATTCCTATGATGGGTGTTTGTCTTGGTTTTCAGGCTATGGTTCAGGCTTTTGGTGGTGATATTATCGGTGCTAAAAAAATCATGCATGGTAAAGTTTCAAAGGTTCACCATACTAACCAAGGTATCTTTACTGACCTTAAAAATCCGCTCAACGCAACACGCTATCATTCTTTGGTAGCGGACCAAACCACACTACCAGATTGTTTTGAAATTACTGCCTGGACTGAAAATAGCGAAAGTGGTATTGATGAAATTATGGGAATTCAACACAAAGAATTTGCACTTGAAGGTGTGCAATTTCACCCTGAGTCTATCTTGACAGAACAAGGTCATGAGATGTTAAATAACTTTTTACAAGGAAAACACAATAACTATGGAAATTATTAATTTTTTATTTGCTGAGGATCAGTTGTTTACAACCATCACTCTAATTGTTTTAGTAGCGTTACTAGTCGGCAATATTGTTGCTGACAAACTAAAAAAATATGAAGATATAGATGTAAATGCTGCAACATCACTCATGGACGATGACAATCTAATTATTTTGGATGTTAGAGAAAAGAAAGAAAGAAAAAATGGCTACATTGTCAACGATACCCACATTCCCTTAAGCGATGTTAAAGCTCAACTAGATAAGCTTGATAAGGATAAGAATATTTTAGTTTATTGTCGAAGCGGTTCACGATCAGCTCACATTGCTGGACTATTAACTCGCCATGAATACGAAAATGTATACAATCTTAAGGGTGGTTTTCAAGCTTGGAAGAAGGCAAAGCTTCCTATTAAAATCTAATATTGAAAGGATAAAAAAATGAAAAAGAATAAAATTTATTGCAGTGATTCTTGCCCTTTTTGTCAGCGTGCTTATCAATTATTAGAAAACAGAGGTATTCCATTTACAAAGCACCATGTTAAAAGTTCAAATGACTGGGATGAAGTCATGGAGCTTACTGGGAGAAGTACTGTGCCTCAAGTTTTTGTCAATGGCGTTCATATAGGTGGTTTTGATGATCTATCCGCTGCTGATCAGTCAGGTAAATTAGATAAAATATTAGCCCAGTAATGAGTAATAATCTTAGCATTATTGGTGCTGGTGCTTGGGGGAGTGCACTAGCTATTGTTCTAAGCGAAAATTTTGACACTATTTATCTTCATGCTCATACACAGCTTGAAGCAAGTTCATTGCAACCTCAACACCCTACCCTACCTAGGCCTTACACCAGTAATATTCAAATCGTACATGGCTACACCGAACTAGCCCAATGTAACAATATTTTAATTGCAACACCGAGCTACGCTTTTAGCGAAGTATTACAAACCTTAAAACCTTTACTAGATAAAAAACAGCAAATAGCTTGGGCAACCAAAGGTTTCGATACTACTGCCAATTGTTTTTTGTATCAAAGTTTTGAGCGTATATTGCCAGATTATCATGGCTGTGTTTTATCTGGACCTAGTTTTGCCTTTGAAGTGGCTAGCCAAAAACCAACGGCCTTGGTTTCGGCTTCTAAAGATAAAAATACTCGAAAACATTGGGCTGATTTAATACAGACAAAGACTTTACGCGCCTATACCAACGAAGATATTATTGGTGTTGAAATTGGCGGAGGTGTTAAAAACATACTTGCGATTGCTGCCGGCATCGCTTCAGGTTTAGGCTACGGTATTAATACTCAGGCGGCTCTGATTACTCGTGGTTTAGCTGAAATGACCCGCTTAGGTAAAAGCATGAATGCTAACGAATCTACTTTCGTTGGGCTATCTGGTCTAGGGGATTTAGTGTTAACCTGCTCTGATGATTTATCAAGAAATAGGCGTTTTGGTAAAGAGCTAGCCAAAGGTAATAATGTAGAACATGCACTCACTAATGTGGGTGCTACTGTGGAGGGTTTAAATACACTAGATCTCATTCTATCAATTGCTGGTGAGCAACAAGTAGAGATGCCAATTTGCGAGCAAGTGCACCTAGTTACTCTAGGTAAAGTGAGTCCAACTCAAGCAGTGAACCATCTAATGTCACGAGAACAAATTGATGAATGAAACTTAGTCTTCTGCGCCATGGGGAGTCAGTTGGCGGTCGAATCTATCGTGGCAACCAAGATGACCCGCTCACTGAAAAAGGCTGGCAACAAATGCTAGATGCTTCTCAAAATCAGTCCTGGAACTTAATCGTCACCTCACCTCTTTTACGCTGTCAATCATTTGCTCAATACTTACATCAACAACTACAATCACCACTAGAAATTGTAGATAATTTTTCAGAATTAGGCTTTGGTGATTGGCAAAGTCAAAGCTCAACGCAGATTGGACAAGATTTAGTTGATGCATTCAAGCTTAGTCCTATTGAAAATAAGCCCCCTAATGCTGAGGATTTGTATGATTTTCAACACAGAGTTTTAAACGCTTTTAAAATAATTACTGCTAAAAATTCTAAATCTGTTCTCATTATTGCTCATGCTGGAGTGATAAGGGTTATTAAATCTTATCTACTCAATTTACCCATCGAAAAAATGTTTACAATAGAGGTTTTAAGCGCATCTTGTGAAGAATTTGAAATTTAAACCAACAATACTAACACTATTACTGTTTACCTCACCCATTCAAGCAGATGAGTTTTGGGGGCTTGAATCATGGATGAACTCTCTTAAGACACCTGACTTTGATCAAATTCAAGATGTTAACCTGCGTAAACAAGCTTTTTTCAAATACCTATTGCCAGAAATTAACAAACAAAACGAGAAGATTATCCAGCTAAGGCATGACATTAAAACTGGCAAAATTAATTCATTTAAATTAAAGGATATATACCGTTACTATCGCGTCAAAGAAGATGATATTGACACTCTTTTGAACCGTGTCGATGTTGTGCCAGCTTCTCTGGTATTGGCACAAGGTGCCTATGAATCCAACTGGGGAAGATCTCGCTTTTCTAAGCACTATCACAACTTTTTTGGCCTTTGGTGCTTTAAAAAAGGTTGCGGTGTAGTTCCTCTAAAGCGCGATAAAAATGATACACATGAAGTAGCCAAATTTTCATCCTTGTCCAAAGGTCTTGAATACTACCTACGCTCGATTAATCGAAATTCTGCTTATCAAACTTTAAGAAAAATTCGAAAAAACAAGCGCGATAAAAAATTGCCAATTACCGGAATAGCTCTAGCCGAAGGGCTAGAAAATTATGCTGAAATTGGCCATGAGTATGTTGAAACAGTACAGTCAATTATTCGCTATAACAAATTGTCAGAATATGACCACAAATCTTAGGCAATAAAAAACCCGCTGATAGCGGGTTTTTTTATTGTCTTTCGAAAAAGCTTTAACGCTTCGAGAACTGCTCGCTCTTACGTGCCTTCTTACGGCCAACTTTTTTACGTTCCACAACTCTAGCATCACGAGTAACGAAACCTGCTTTACGTAAATCAGGTCTTAGGTCACCGTTATATTCCATTAGTGCACGTGTCACACCTAAACGAATTGCACCCGCTTGACCTGTGTCGCCACCACCTGTAACAATGATGTTAAAGTCAAACTTGTCTCTCATTTCAACAGTATCTAACGGTTGATTAATAATCATTGAAGAAGTTTCACGGCCAAAATATTCATCCATAGGACGTTTATTTACTGTGAATACACCTTTGCCTTTAGTCATGTATACACGAGCTACTGATGTTTTTCTTCTACCTGTTGCGTAAAATGTTTCTGTCTTTGCCATAATAATTCTTACCTTAAATATCTAAAACTTGCGGTTGTTGTGCGCCATGTGTATGCTCAGAACCTGCAAATACTTTCATTTTTCTAAACATATCTCTGCCTAGAGGGCCCTTTGGCAACATGCCTCTAACAGCCTTGTTGATAATTTCTTCTGGTTGCTTAGCTTGCAAATCTTTAAATGCAATTGACTTTAAGTTACCAACATAACCAGTATGGTGATGATACATTTTGTCATCAAATTTCTTACCTGTTACCTTAACCTTTTCAGCGTTAACAATAACAATGTAATCACCTGTATCTGTATGTGGCGTGTACTCAGCTTTATGCTTGCCACGAAGACGAGATGCAATTTCTGATGCCAAACGACCTAACGTCTTACCATCGGCGTCTACCAAGAACCAATCTCTTTTTACTTCGTGTGCTTTAGCGCTAAATGTTTTCATAATAATACGTGTATATTTTCAATCAGAATAATCGGACCATTATAATCACTTTTAATCCATGGTGTTGGTTTATCGATGAATATTCTTATTAAAGAATCTAGCTTCAATTTTTTCTATGCCAGCCCTGATGATTAATATAATTAACCAAGCTAAAACTAAGGTAACAGCGCCATGGCCTAAAAAATGATCCCCTATTGCCATTTTATACCCTGCAGTGCTCCAGCCTAAGATCATAACCAATGTTAATGTTATTTTTCTAGCCCTGCCTGCAGCAACCAAAAATAACAATGCTAACAAGGAAAATCCTCCACTTGCATGCCCTGCTGGATAACATTTTGTAGTAGGTCTTTGCTGTTGCTCACCTAATGATTCAAACAACCCTGTTTGCTCATAAGGACCACCATACTCAACCAATTGATTTGGGCAGGGCATATTGGTTACATCTTTCAACAGACCAACTGTTAATGGCACAATGAAGCTTGATAAAACAACAATCATTAATGCTTTAAAATTATTTTTAACCCATGCGATTCTTCTTAGAAAGATCATTGAAAATAATAAGAATAGTATTGCTGAAATGAATACTGTTTTTATGCCGCTATAAAATAATAAATCTAATATTGAGTTATTTCTGTTAACTATCCATGTTTGAGTTTTATCGTCATACAGCCAAGATTGCATAAATGAATCGATCGGTAAAAATTCAAATATTAAAACCATCCCAATTAACACGGCGATGGTTACTGGAATGCTGAGAAATTTACTATTCATATGAAAGATAATCTTTATTTTTGTCGTATACACTTGAATTGACATTCATTAATCCGAGCAATGTATGGAACATTCCATCATGCGACACGGGGCTTTTTAATGTTTTTTGCAACTCTTGTTGATTTATCTCTTGAGAGAATTGATCATCAAACCACATAATTGAAGCTACGTGAGTCTGCTCTTTAGGCGCTATAAAATATGGCATCCCATGCAAATACAGGCCATTCTCACCTAAGGACTCGCCATGATCACTCATATAAAGCAAGGCAGTTTTGTGGGTTTTTTGATTTATTTTTAACAATTTAATTACCTTTGAGAGGAAATAATCCGTATATAGAATGGTATTGTCATAGGCGTTATTAATTTGCTTATCGGTGCACTCATTCAACTGATTTGTAGCGCAAATTGGTTTAAATTTTTCAAAATCCTTTGTGTAACGCTTGTAGTAAGCAGGGCCATGGCTACCCATCATGTGCAATACAATCATCATGTCTTGGTTTTTATGCTCATCAACATAAGCCTGCAAGCCTACTAACATACCTTCATCCCGACACTCAACATCACAAATTGTATTCATGTTTGGTGATTTATAGTCTTGATAAGTGACTCGATCTGCAACACTCTTGGAGCTAGAATTATTGTCACGCCACAAAACCTTCACACCTGCCGTTGACAAAATATCCAACGAGTTACTCATATTCTTTCCTTGCTTATGTGAATAACTGTCTTTAGTTAAACTAGAAAACATACAAGGTAACGACATCGCTGTATCCGTACCACAAGAGCTCATTTGCTCAAAACTAATTACATTTAATTGGGACAATAAAGGGTTGGTATCTCTTTCATAGTCATTCAAAGAAAATCTATCCGCTCGCGCCGTTTCTCCTGCAACAACAATAACCAATTTTTTAGCTTTATCATTACGCTGAATGACGGCATCTTGACCAATAACAACAAATGGAATATTAATGCTTTCAAATTGATTATTGACATGTTTGCCAATTGCATATAAAAAATAAGTAGGATTGATATAAAGCCTAAGTTGCTTATTTTCTCGAGCAAAAGAAGTATACGACTTAGAAAAGGACAACATAATAAGAATAAAAACAATGGTTAGAACTAGGATGACTTTAAACTTATTCCACAACATAGATGGCATTGTAGATTGCTTAAGTTGCAACTTATACACCCAGATTGAAGGGAGAATACCCAGCACTACTAAAGATATTATTAGCTTAAAGCTCAGTAAATCAAGGGACTCAGATAAATTGGTCTCCAAACTATTAACGATCATATTATCATCAAAAATAGTGCCATATGTATTGGTAAAATAACCAACAATAGACGAGGTTAACAATAAAAATATCAATATTGGCTTAACACTATAACGATAGGCCACCAATAATAACAAGACTGACAGGAATGAAAAAAGCCAAATAACAAGTGAAATAATAAAAGTAAGATTTTCATCGAGCGGATATACACCGATCACTTCAGTAAAAAATTTAAAATTACCGGTCAGTGTTATAAAAAGCGACACAACAAGCACCAATAAACTGATGGAAATATTCTGTGAAATCTTCATAATTTGTACCAATGCCTATAAATGTTGATTATTATATGGCCTAACACATTCTTCTAGAAATTAATAATGATTAATTCTCACGCACATTTAGATTTTGACAATATCAATACCATTGCAGAAAATGCTGTGGCCATTGTGCCTAGTATTGGCAAACAAAATTGGATTGATGTACAGATGTATCCGTATTTTGCGTTGGGTGTTCACCCTTGGGAGGTCGAATCACATTCACAACAAGATCTTGACTATTTGGAATATTTAATCAAATGCAACAATCCGATTGCCATTGGCGAATGCGGGCTAGATTATCTTAAAGAGATTGATAAAGAAATGCAATTGTATTTTTTCAACTTTCAATTGGAGCTTGCTGATAAATATGATTTACCCCTTGTTATCCATAGTGTCAAAGCAACTGAAGATATTATTTTTTTACTTAAAAAATATCCCAAATTAAAAGGTGAGATTCATGGCTTTTCTGGCAGTGAAGTTCAAGCACAACAACTTACTAAAATAGGCTTTTATTTAGGATTTGGCTTACAAATAATCAACCAAAAATCGACTAAAATTCGACAAATTGTTATCAACTGCCCACTCGAATTTATACTCATTGAGACTGATGATCAAAATCCAAACGACTTGCAATTAGTCGCTCAAGAAATTGCCCAACTCAAACAAATACCGATAGACACTGTCATCACTCAATGTGATAATAATGCCATTTCTCTCTTTAATTTAAAATAATGTCTGGAAGCTGTGCTCGCACTGAAATTTTATTAGGCCAACAAGGTTTGGCTCGATTAGCTGAATCCCATGTAGTCATTGCTGGTCTTGGTGGCGTAGGTGGTGCTTGTGCAGAAAGTTTGTGTCGAGCAGGCGTTGGCACACTTACCTTAATAGATTTTGATATTATTGAAGCAAGTGATCTGAATCGCCAAGTAATTGCCCTTAACTCAACTTTGGGATTTAAAAAGGTTGATGTGCTAGCTGATAGACTTCATGATATCAACCCAGAAACGATTATTATTAAACGTAATGAATTTATTGATAAGGAAAAGGCTCAACGAATTGCATTGGACGATAGCTATCATTTTGTTGCTGATTGTATTGATGCAATCGCCTATAAAACTATCCTTATCGATAGTTGTAACAAGACTAAAAAACCTATTATTGCAAGCATGGGTGCAGGTGGAAGGCTCGACCCAACACAAGTTAAAATTTCTCGTATGGATAAAACTCAAAATTGTGCCTTAGCAAGAGAAATGCGTAAACAACTTCGAAATATTCGAGCCTCTATGAAATTTCCAGTTGTACACTCAACAGAATTACCTATTAAAGCACTGCCACATAAAGCTGTTACTATTACCGACACCACACCAGAAGAAGGCATACCAAGAGCAGTAAATGGTGCAATTTCTTATATGCCTAATATTTTTGGGCTGATGATGTCAGGATATATTATTCAGGCCTTGATAAAATCTTAATATTATTTAAACAAGGAATCTTTCATGGTTAGCACTCAAACACCTATTTGTAACTTTAACACGCCCGCTTTTGATTTTGAATTAATGGGCGTTGATGGCCAACTACATACATTAGAAAGCTGCAAAGGCGAAAAAGGCTTATTGGTTATGTTTATTTGTAACCATTGTCCCTATGTAAAAGCCATTATTGACCGAATTATTCGTGATACCGCCAAGCTTAAAGAAATGGGGTTAAATACAGTGGCTATCATGTCTAATAATCCTGATGAGTATAAAGATGATTCTTTTGTAAATATGCAAAAAATTTCTGAAGAAATGAGCTTCCCATTCCCTTACCTAATAGATGAAACACAAGAAATAGCTAGGGCCTATGGTGCGGTTTGCACGCCTGATTTCTTTGGCTATAATGCAAACTTGGAATTGCAATATCGCGGTCGATTAGATGCTTCACGCAAAGAAAGTGCTGCCAAAGATGTAAAGCGTGACTTGTTTGATGCCATGAGTCAAGTAATAAAAACCAATCAAGGGCCTTTAGATCAAATACCATCAATGGGTTGTTCAATTAAATGGTATTAGTGCTAAATCATTAGTCACCAAATATAACAAATACCTAATATATACCTATTAATCCTATGCCTTAATAGGTATAATTGCGATCTTTGCCTGTCTTATAATTTCTTATGTCTGAACAAACTACTGATAACCAATCACCAAAAACTTTTAGCGATCTAGGTCTTTCCGATTCAATTCTTGGTGTGCTAGATTCACTTGGTTATGAAACTCCAACCCCTATTCAAGAACAATGTATCACCAACCTTTTAAACGGTGAGGATATTATTGGTCAAGCGCAAACAGGCACAGGAAAGACAGCGGCTTTTGCGTTGCCATTATTAGACAATATTGATTTAAACCTTAATGCGCCACAACTATTAATTTTAGCACCAACGCGCGAACTGGCTATTCAGGTATCAGAAGCTGTTCAAACTTATGCCCGTGGTATGAAAGGCTTTCACGTACTGCCTATTTATGGCGGTCAATCATACGATATCCAGCTACGTCCATTAAAGCGCGGTGTACATTGTGTTGTTGGCACGCCAGGTCGTGTCATGGATCATATTAAAAAAGGCACTCTAAAACTTGATCAGTTGAAATCTTTCGTTCTAGATGAAGCGGATGAAATGTTAAAGATGGGCTTTATTGATGATATTAAATGGGTAATGGAGCGCATTCCAGAACAGCGTCAAATCGCCCTATTCTCAGCTACTATGCCATCTGTTATCAAACGTGTTGCTGAAAAATTTTTAAGAAATCCTAAAATTGTTAAAGTTAAGACAAAAACAGAAACGGCGCCATCAATTACTCAAAAATATTGTTTAGTAGGTGGGTTGCATCAAAAGCTTGACGCACTAACAAGAATTCTTGAAGTGACTGAGTTTGATGCCATGATCATTTTCGCTAGAACTAAAACGTTAACAGTAGAATTAGCCGAAAAATTATCTGCAAGAGGCTTCTCTGCAGAAGCAATTAATGGTGACATTCAACAAAGTCAGCGTGAACGAATGATTAACAACTTCAAAAAAGGTAAAATTGATATCTTAATTGCTACTGATGTTGCTGCTCGTGGACTTGATGTTCCAAGAATTTCTCACGTAGTTAACTACGATATTCCACAAGATGCTGAAACTTATGTACACCGTATTGGCCGAACTGGTCGTGCTGGACGTAAGGGTGATGCTATCTTATTTGTATCACACCGTGAAAGACGTATGCTTAATAATATTGAGCGCGTTACTCGTCAAAAGATTGATCCTATTGAGCTTCCTACTGCGAAAATCATTAACGAAAAACGTATAGATACATTTAAAAAGAAGATTACGGAAACTATTAACAATCAAAATTTAAGTGTTTTTGAAAAATTAGTAACTGAATTTCAAGAAAATAATGAAGAAGCAGGGCTTGTTAAAATTGCTGCTGCTCTTGCGTTTATCGCCCAAGGTAATGAGCCATTACTATTATCTGAAAAAGAAAGTAGCTTTGGTAGAGATCAAAAGCCTGGTGAAGAAAAGATAGTTCCTGTAGAGGCAAACTCGCTTAAAAATAACCCTCAAATTCCAATGCGTCGATATAAAGTCGAAGTTGGTAATAGTAACAACGTTAAACCTGGCAATATCCTTGGCGCTATTGCTAATGAAGCTGATATGGATAGTGCATTTATCGGCTCAATCCAAATATTTGACAACTTTTCAACGGTGGATTTACCTGATGACATGCCGAAAGAAACTTTCGAAGTGTTGAAAAAAACCATGGTTAACGGCAAGAGTCTTAGTATTACTGAACTAACTGACAAAAATAACAAAGCAACTGTTGGTGGTGGCGCCAGTCAAGGCGCTAGAAACTTTGGTCGTAAGAAGTTTTCTAAAGATTCTCGTAATGATAGTCGTGGCTCTAAAGGCGGTAGAAGAGGAGATAGTAAAGGTGGAGATGATAGAAAGCCTAAATTCTCACGCTCAAAACCTAAAAATAAGTCTTAAATTAAATTTAACCCTTGCAAGAATCAAAACTACGTTAAAATATACGAGCTGGTTAAAGTATACAGCTGCTATTTATATTGTTTGACTGATGATTTCATCTTTTCTAAGTTATAAATGTAGTCTATGTTTTTCGGTATTTTTTTTTAACTTAAAGGAGACATTATGTCTACAACAGGAAAAGTAAAGTGGTTTGACGCTAAAAAAGGTTTTGGTTTTATTGAGCAAGAAAATGGCGATGATGTATTCGTTCACTTCCGTGCAATCCAAGGCGACGGTTACAAGCAACTAGAAGAAGGTCAAGTAGTAGAATTTGATCTAGAAGATGGTGCTAAAGGTCCTCAAGCGGCTAACGTACACCCACAATAGTTCTTTGTACCTCCTTCGTGAGGTATTTAAATTATTGTTAAAAAAACCCAGTTTAAACGCTGGGTTTTTTATTGCCAAAAATTCGTTAAAATAAGCTTATGAAAACATTTTATTGGTACGACTTTGAGACTTTTGGCATTAGCCCAAAAATAGATAGAATCTCGCAATTTGCTGGCATCCGCACAGATGAAAACCTTAACATCATCGATGAGCATATGCTTTATTGCAAACCCACTCATGATTGCCTTCCTTCACCAGAAGCATGTGCGGTTACTGGTATTAGCCCGCAACTATGTGAGCAGAAAGGCATGATTGAGCATGAATTTATTAAAAAAATACATGCTCAAATTTCAGCACCCAATACCTGCACTGCTGGCTATAACTCAATTCGGTTTGATGATGAGTTTACGCGATACGCACTTTATCGTAACTTTCTAGATCCTTATGCTTGGCATTGGCAAAATGGCAATACACGCTGGGATATCCTAGATGTGGTTCGCATGTGTTACGCACTCAAAAAAGATGCTAGTCTTAATTGGGTTTATGATGATAGTGGTAAACCGATTTTTAAATTAGACCGTCTTTCTCCTGCAAATGGCATAGAGCATTCGAATGCTCACGATGCCTTGGCTGATGTTCGGGCTACGATTGCTATCGCTAAAATTATTAAAGAATCTCAACCACAACTATTTGATTATGCTTTTAAACTGCGTGAGAAAAAATTTGTAGAATCTAAAATTAATCTATGTGAGCCTATGCTTCATACCTCGGGTATGTACCCAGCTCAAAAATCATGCACTCGTCTATCAGTTGCCTTAGCCTATCACCCAGAATACAAAGATCGAGTAATTGTGTTCAATCTAGATCAAGACCCCTCAATTCTTTTAGAACTAAATGTTGATGAGTTAAAAGTGCTAATGTTTACCAAACAATCTGAATTGCCTGAAAATGTTGAGCGCTTACAAATCAAAGACTTAATTTTCAACAAAAGTCCAATGTTCGTCCCTAATATTTACAAAATTGAGCCTAAAGTGATTGAGCAACTTCAAATTGATATGGACACTTGCTTAAAACATCTAGATTTTATTAAAAATAATCAGTTAGCCATAGAAAAAGTTATCCAAAATTTATATAAAAATGACCAAGATTTCGAGCAAAGCGATGACGCTGATCAATCTTTGTATGGCGGTTTTATGGATAATTCAGATAAGCGCATTGCTGATCAAATACAAATGTTAAATATAGAGGACCTAAAAAACTTTCATCCTAAATTTAAAGATGACAAACTCTCTGATTTACTCATACATTTTAAAGCTAGAAACTACCCAGAATCTTTAACGGAGGATGAGGCTGAAAACTGGTTTGAAACTGTACAAGGTAGAGTTCAGACGGGTGAAAATGGATATCTCTCTGTTGATGATTATCTTCAGCGTATCCACATCATGCGTGAGCAACATCCTCAAAAGGAAACCCTTTGGCGCCAGCTTGAAAGTTATGGCGAGTCATTTTTCTAATAACTAAATAGATTTTGATTGGGACTTTTTGCTATTTAAATAGATTTCAGGTATAATATTTGGCTATTAGGAATATAAGACAGAGAAGAAAATGAACGCTGAGACTCGTTTTGAAATGTTTGAAAGATTACTGAAAAAGATACCTAATCCAACAACAGAATTAAACTACTCAACACCGTTTGAGCTATTAGTAGCGGTTACTTTGTCAGCACAAGCAACTGATAAAAGTGTCAATAAAGTAACGGATAAATTATTTCCTATTGCTAATACGCCAGAAGCTATTTTTGAGCTCGGTGAAGATACACTTAGAGATACCATTAAAACAATCGGTCTGTTTAATTCAAAAGCAAAGCATATCATTCAAGCTTGTAAAATTCTAATCGATAAGTACGACGAAAGCGTGCCTGAAACTCGTAAGGAATTAGAAGCATTGCCGGGCGTAGGTCGCAAGACAGCAAATGTCGTCTTAAATACAGCATTTGGCCACCCTACCATCGCAGTTGACACGCACATCTATCGTGTTGCTAACCGTACAGCAATTGCTAGTGGGAAAACAGTGCTTGAAGTAGAGAAAAAATTGGTGAAATTTATTCCTGATGAGCATCGCGTTCCTGCACATCACTTAATGATTCTTCATGGTCGTTATACTTGTAAGGCTAGATCACCATTATGTACTGAGTGCATTTTGCTTGATTTGTGTGAATACGAAGAAAAGAACCTATAGTTTAATTCGTGCTTTATACACAAGATAGATCAGAACAAAGAAAATTTCTATCTGCCGCCTGGCAAAAATTTCTAAATAAGCAGGTCCTTGATCCGCTTGAAGATCAACTTACAAAAGTAATGGAAATTCATCCTGAATATCACATACTTATCCAAAATATTGAATCGGACTACTTTCCAGAGCAAGGTGAAGTAAACCCTTTTTTACACATTAATCTACATTTATCTTTACGCGAGCAATTGTCGATTAATCAGCCACATGGCATTCAAGAAATTTATAAAAAGATACTTGGTAAGACTCGAGATACTCATAAAACTGAGCATTTAATGATGGACTGTATTGCTGAAATGATTTTTTCAGCACAAAAAAACAATACACCTATGGATCATCAAGCTTATGTTGAATGTTTAAAATCTATTACCTATTAAAATAATATTAAATCTAAGCTAAGCACTTATAAATTTTTATTATTTCCAATTTACAAAGTTAGTGAGTAATTGTAGACCATCATGTTGTGATTTCTCAGGATGAAACTGTACAGCAAATAGTTTATCTTTAGCGATAGCGCAAGTGAAATCTAGGCCATAATTAGTGCTGCCAACTACGATTGAAGGATCTGCATGAGCAACATAATAACTATGCACACTGTAAAAACGTGCATTGTCGTCAATGTTATGCCAAAGCGGATGTTCAATCGATTGTTTAACGGTATTCCACCCCATATGTGGGACTTTTAAATCACTTTTAGCAAACTTAACCACATTGCCAGGAATAATCGACAAACCTTCTGTGCCGCCATTTTCCTCAGAATGATCAAACAATAATTGCAAGCCTAAACAGATACCTAAAAATGGTTTTTCTTGAGCATTACGCTTAATAACATCTACTAGATTGTGATTATTCAATGCTTGCATACAAGCTCCCATTGCTCCCTGACCAGGAAATACAATACGATCTGCTTCGTTAATTAAATCAGCATTATCTGTTAAGAAGACTCGATCATTAGGCGCTACATGCTCAATGGCTTTTTGGACGCTACGCACATTACCCATACCATAGTCGACAATCGCAATACTTTGCGCTCCAATAGAAGCTCTCTTAGCTTGCATATCTATGAATGCGCTACAAAGAGCCTTTGGTTGAAGGAATTATGCCCGCTTGACGTTCGTCAGGTGTTACCGCCATTCTTAGCGCTCTACCAAATGCCTTAAAGATAGTTTCTGCTTGGTGATGCGCATTCACTCCTTTTAAGTTATCAATGTGAAGTGTCACCAGTGCATGGTTAACAAATCCGGTGAAAAATTCTGAGAATAAATCAACATCAAATGTACCAATTAAAGCACGAGTAAAACGCACATTAAGCTCTAAGCCAGGACGGCCAGAAAGATCTAGCACAACACGTGACAACGCCTCGTCTAATGGCACATATGAATGCCCATAACGAGTAAATCCTGTTTTATCGCCCACGGCCTTAGAGAAAGCTTGGCCCAATGTAATACCAATATCTTCTACACTATGGTGGTCGTCAATTTTCGTATCACCATCACACTTAATGGTTATATCCATCAGACCGTGGCGAGCCACTTGATCTAGCATGTGGTCTAAAAAAGGCACACCAGTATCAATATTTGCCTGGCCTGTGCCATACAAATTTAGCTCAACTAGAATATCAGTTTCATTAGTTTTTCTGGATACTTTAATCATGTTTTTATAGTTTATAAATACTTTTCAATTAAAATTTCAGCAATTTGAACGGAGTTCAGTGCTGCGCCTTTACGAATATTATCAGATACTACCCATAAGTTTAAACCTTTCTCATGAGAAATATCTTCACGAATACGACTCACAAACACATCATCATGATTAGTCGCTTCAATAAATGGAGTTGCATAGCCACCGTCTTCGGGCTTATCCATAATGGTGACACCATTTGCTTTAGATAAAATTTCTCTTGCCTTAACGGCACTAATCTTTGTCTTTGTTTCGATATTAATCGCTTCAGAATGACCATAAATTACTGGCACACGAACTGCAGTTGGATTAACTAATATAGCTTCATCTTCAAAGATTTTTTGAGTTTCCCACACCATCTTCATTTCTTCTTTGGTATAACCATTATCTTGAAAAACATCGATATGAGGGATAACATTAAAAGCAATTTGCTTTGGATAGACTTCAACATCAACGTCGGTATTGCCACCCAATAATTTTGTTGTTTGTTCAATTAGCTCAGAAATAGCTTCCTTGCCTGATCCAGATACTGCTTGATAAGTAGCGACATTAATACGCTCAATACCTACTGCATCATAAATCGGCTTTAATGCGACTAACATTTGAATAGTTGAGCAGTTTGGATTGGCAATAATATTGCGCTTTGTATAGTCTGCAATTGCATGAGGGTTAACTTCAGGCACCACTAAAGGAATGTCTTTATCACGGCGAAAATGAGCTGTATTGTCAATTACAATACAGCCTGCTTCTGCTGCTATGGGAGCGTATTTTTCTGAAATATTTCCACCAGCTGAAAATAGACCCAGCTGAGCCTTAGAGAAATCAAATGTATCTAAGTCTTGAACTGTCCAACTTTTACCCTGGCAAAACACTTTTTTACCAGCAGAATTTGCGCTCGCTAATGGATATAGATTTTCAATAGGAAAATCACGCTGTTCTAAAATAGAAAGGATAGTTTCGCCCACAGCACCTGTTGCGCCAACAACGGCAACGTTAAATTTCTTACTCATAAGTATTGGAATAAAATCAAAATTAAAGTCTGCATTATACTAGACTTTAATAAACATCGTAATGCTTGAAATAAGCACCACCTAGGTATTTATCTAAACAATGTTATCAATATCAATATACTGATAATCCAAGGAAAACTCCTGGCTTAAATGTTGACAAAGTGCTTGTACGCCATAACGCTCTGTTGCGTGATGCCCTGCTGAAATAAAAGCGATATCATTTTCTTGACATATGCCAGGAATTTGCTCTGATACTTCACCTGTTATAAAACAATCTGCCCCGACATTAATGGCATGCTCAATGTAGCTTTGTGCACCACCGGTGCACCAGGCAATTTTTTTAATTGGTTTATTTTTAGGCCCAAATGCCAATGGAATTCGCTGAGTAACACTTTGAACTGCTCGCACTACATCGGCTAAACTTGAATCAACCTGGCCTTGCCAAACTAAGGTATCGCCCACAGGTTGAGGATTTTGAATATTCAAACGCATGGCTAATTGGATATTATTACCCACTATCGAATGCGCATCCAACGGTAAATGATAAGCAAATAAATTAATATTATTATCCAATAACGCTTTGATTCTATTTTTTTTAATGCCGGTAATCACCGGGCTTTCGTTTTTCCAAAAAAACCCATGATGGACAAATAGCGCATCAGCCTTCTCATCAATAGCTCGCTCAATTAAGTCTTGATTAGCACTCACACCAGCGATAATTTTACTCACATCTGATTTTCCTTCGATTTGCAATCCATTTGGACAGTAATCAGAGAATTTAGTAACATTTAAATACTCATTCAAGTAAGTTGCAAGTGTTTTATTATTAATCATAATCACTCATTTTTTTCAAACTATAGAATTTTTTCACAATGTTTATGAACTGCTTATTTTGGTCATTATCACCTACCGTTACTCTCAAGCAATTGGTTAATTTAGGTGCGCCACTTAAGTTTTTAATGAGTATGCCATTAGCCTTTAAATAGTCAAACAGCGCTTGTGCTTTTGGTGCTTTAAATAAAATAAAATTGGCTTGTGATGGATAAACCAGCAAACCTTCAATTTGTTTCAGTGCGTCTGATAAGATTTGACGTTGCTCAATAATAATGGCTGCATTTTTATTAATCTCATCTCTCTCTTTTAATAAAAAATTGCACTCACTTGAGTAAGAATATTAATATTGTAAGGTAATCGAAGTTTATCTAGTTCTGAGACCGTCTCTTGAGAACCGATCAATAGTCCAAGGCGTAATCCAGCAAAACCAATTTTAGATACCGTGCGCAATACCACAAGATTTGGATATTTCGCAATGTCTGATATAAAGCTATCCCCTGCATAGGCATAATATGCTTCGTCTAAAACTACTATAGCATCTGTCATATTGATAATCTTTTCAATAGCAATCCTATCAAATGTATTGCCTGTTGGATTGTTAGGATAGGCGATAAAAATAAGCTTCGGTTTATGTTTGTTGATTGATTCTAGTGTGCTGTCCAAATCAAGCTTGTAATCTTGGGTTAATGGCACACCTTGATAATTCAAACGAGTGAATTTAGCAATCATGTCATACATCACAAAACTTGGCTCAATACTCAATATAGTGTCATCAGCATCACAAGCTAACGCTAACAATTGAATTAACTCGTCAGACCCATTGCCCAATAACACGCCAAACTCTTTAGGTATATCCATTAAATCTCTAAGAGTTTGGTTTAATTCCTCAGCACTTGGACTTGGGTAGCGATTAAGCTGTGCATCGGCTAAATAAGCCAAATATTGGCCGATAAGTTCATCAGGCAATGCAAAGGGTGACTCCATGGCATCAAGCTTTATAAGGTTGTCAGAACTTGGCACATGATAAGCGTTAATTTCTTGAATGTCGGCTCTTAGCCAATTGTGTATAAAACTCATGTTAAGGACTTATTCTATTTGGATGATATTGCATTTTACCTATTCGCTTGGCATTTAACAAAGTTTGATACGTGTAGTCTAGTGCCCGCTTAACAGCAACATCTACATCTAGTTTAGCAGCAATTAGTACGCTAATTGCACTGGCCAATGTACAGCCAGATCCATGATATTCACCAGGTAGCTTATGGTATGAAAAACGCTCATATAGCTCACCTTGATGATATAGGCGATGTTCAATCAGGTGCTCAGATGACTCTGTGGTTGTTAGTAAGACCCATTCACATGGTAAGGATTTAACAGCCTCTTGTTCAGATAAATTAGGCGCTAATTTTTCTAATTCAAAAACATTAGGAGTTAAGAAAAAAACCTTAGGAAGTAGCTCTAGTTTAAGTGCATCAATAGACTTTTGCACTAACAACTCATCATTAGTACTAGCCTTAATAATAGGATCAAGAATTACTGTATGGCTTTTAGTTAACCAATTAGTTATTGCTGTTATTTGCTCAACAGATGACAATAATCCAATTTTTACAACATTGATATCAATATCTTCTGTTAAAGCATTTAACTGTTTAATAATTAACTGATGATCAACCGGCTGCACTTCACTCACACACTGTGTATTTTGAACAGTTAGTGATGTTACGATAGGTAATGGCGTTGCGCCAAATTGATTAATTGTCTCAATATCAGCAGCAATGCCCGCCCCTCCGCAAGGGTCTAAACCTGATAAAACCAAAACACGATCAAGCACAGATGTTATTTGGACTCTTTTGCAATTAAATAATCAGCCACTTTAAACATCTCTAACTCTCCGCCTGCATGAGAAGCATCCGTCCAGTACTTACCATTAATCACTAAAGCTGGAACGCCAGAAGTATGGTATTTCACCGTATTGAGTTTTGATTTATTCACTTTAATGCGAACTGAGAAAGATTTAAAAGCACTATTGGCGACATCATTATCGACACCATGCTCAACTAGCCATTCAACAAAATCTTCCTGATCAATAAAAGCCCTCTTTTGTAAATGAATAGCTTCAAATAGCTGACTATGCAAACGATCAACTTCATCTAACTGCTCTAGTACATAGTAAAAAAATAGCGCCATTAATCCAACGATCTGAAAAAACAGCAGGCTGACGAATAAAGGTCGTATTATTAGGTAATTTTTTCACCCAATTACTCAATACAGGTTCCACATTAAAACAATGGGGGCAATAATACCAAAACAGTTCTCTAACCTCTACCTTATCCGCTACTGTCGTTTTAACAGGCTTATCAAGCGCAATATAATGCTTGCCCTCTGTAAATGTTTCAGCAAAAATAGCTGAAGAAAAGCTTAATAAAATTATCGATAGAAATAGTCTGATTTGTTGCATAAATTTCTCTAAATTATGGAAGAATTTTATCAATATTATACTGCGATAACTCAAATTGGTTGTCTGTTTGGAAAGACTGCCAAAGTTGTTGATAGGTTTGTTTTGTTAATGGGTGAGTTTCACCACCACTTAACTGTGCCAAGGGTGCTAGTACAAAAGCATATTTTAAAATATCATCTCTAGGTAAGTTCATCTCTTGATCAACAATATCATCATAAGTCACTAAGTCTAGATCTATCAGTCGAGAAGAGAACTTAGGTTGGGAGCGGTCTCGACCAAACTTTTTTTCGATATCTTTTAACACTGCATTAACATCTCCAATATTGAGCTGAGTAGTTGCACTCAAACCAAGATTGTAAAAGTTATCCCCTTCAAACCCTTCAGCAGGTGACTCAAAAATATCGGAAATTTTAATATTAGAAAAATTTAGCCTTAAAAAATCAAGGGCACCAGAAATATTAACCTCTCGATTCTGATTGGAGCCAATATTAATATGAATATTAGCCATTTTTACGTCTATTAACGACTACTCCAACACCTTGTGCACCGGTAACTGCCTTGCCTTTATTTAAAGTTAGCTTAACCTGCTCAACATTAAACTCACCCAAGATAATTTCACAAATTCTCTCAGCGAGTGTCTCTACTAATTGAAACTCGCTATTTTTGACAAAATTAATTAATCGCTTCGAAACAGCTTTGTAATCAAGTGTTTGATCAATATGGTCAGTTTGACTAGCAGGGAAAATATCAAAACCCATTTCAATATCTAGGGTTATATCTTGGCGAATTTCACGCTCCCAATCGTAAATACCAATGACGCAATCAATTTTTAATCCTTGTATAAATACTATATCCATGCTTAAATTAATCTTTAAATAATAATGTTAAAAATTATATGCTACCTCTACTCATCATTTTTGCTTATCTAATCGCCTCAATTTCTATGGCTATTATTATCTGTAAAATTCTCAATCTACCTGATCCAAGAACTCAAGGCTCTAATAACCCTGGTGCTACTAATGTACTTAGAATTGGTGGCAAAAAAGCAGCAGCTGCAACACTGATTGGTGATGGCTTAAAAGGCTTTATTCCAGTTGCTTTAGGTCACTATCTAGGATTTGGCGCTCAAGAGTTAGTATTGATTGCACTAAGCGCTTTTTTAGGACATGTTTATCCTATATTTTTCGGCTTTAAAGGGGGTAAGGGGGTCGCTACCTTTATTGGTAGCTTGTTAGCGCTTAATTATTTTGCTGGCTTGGCGTTTATTGCAACTTGGTTGTTTGTTGCTAAAGTACTCAAAATTTCATCACTATCAGCGCTCATTGCTACTTTTTTAACACCTTTATTTTTCTACTTGTTAACTAAGGAGTTAGAGGCAACTTACATACTCGCACTGATTTGTATTTGGATTTTTTACACGCATAGAAGTAATATTAAGCGCATGCTATCCGGAGAAGAAGACTCAATCAAGTCTTAATATTAACACCTTTTTTGAGTAGATAAAAAGCAACAATAGCGAGCATCATAATCATGGTTATTAGCACTAACATTGACACTAAAAGATCTGTTGTTGAACTGCCCAAAAACCCCATTCTAAAACTATCTACCATATAGTATATTGGGTTAAATTTACTCAAGGTTTGCCAAAATTCAGGCAAAATTTCAACACTATAGAATATACCACCTAAATAAGTCATTGGCATCAGGATAAACGTTGGAACGATGGAGATATCGTCAAATGACTTAGCAAAAACAGCGTTAATAAATCCTGCTAATGAAAACAAAATAGCTGTTAGTAAAAATGTCATCAATACAATCCAAATATTGTATATCTGAAGCTCGACGAAAAAAGATACCGCAATAAAAACACCAAGCCCTACGACGAATCCACGGACTATCCCGCCTGAGATATAACCTAGTAAGATGACCCAATAAGACACAGGCGAAATTAATAATTCTTCAATGCTGTTATTAAATTTAGCCAAAAAGAATGAGGAAACTGTATTGGCATAAGAATTTTGAATAACTGTCATCAAAATAATACCTGGAATAATGAAATGTAAATAATCTACACCTTGCATATCACCGATACGTTCACCCATTAAGCCGCCAAAAATAAGCAAATAAAGAGAAGTAGTAATAACGGGAGGGAAAATAGTTTGCACCCAAATTCGGGTAAATCGCAATATTTCTTTAACAACAATTGTTTTGTAAGCAATCCACATATTAACCAGCCTTTGATGTTAAGCGCAAAAATAAAGTTTCTAAGCGATTTTGCGCACTTCTAACATGTTCAATTTCAATTTTATTTTCACTTAAGGCGATCAATGCTTGGCTTATATTTACGTCATTCAAGCTCACTTGTATTGAATAAGCATCTAAACGCTCTATTTTAAAATCAAGTGTTGGTAAGATATCTGGCAACTGCTCAATACTTTCTAAGATTAGCACTTGTTGAGAAACTCTAGCAAGAAGCTTTTTCATACTAGTCTGCTCAACAATTTTTCCTTTATCTAAAATGGCAATATTACGACACAAAGACTCAGCTTCTTCTAAGTAGTGAGTGGTCAGAATAATAGTCATACCTTGATCATTTAGCTCTCGTAAAAATTTCCACATTGAACGGCGTATCTCAACATCAACACCTGCACTAGGCTCGTCTAGAATAAGGATTTTTGGTTGGTGAATTAAAGCTCTTGCCAGCATTAAGCGTCGCTTCATGCCACCCGATAAAGATTTCGCCATATCTAGGCGCTTATCCCAGAGCTCCATTCGCTTTAATAAAATTTCAGCTTGAGCTTTAGCACTAGAACGATCAATGCCGTAATAACCAGCTTGATTGACTAAAATTTCTTCAACAGGCTCAAATGGATTAAAGTTAAACTCTTGTGGCATTAGGCCAATCATTCGTTTCACTTCATTAAGATGTTTGGACTGATCCTTGCCCAGCACTAGAACTTCACCCGAAGTCTTATTCAGCAAAGAGCAAATGATACCAATCATGGTAGTTTTTCCTGCTCCATTACTGCCCAATAATGCAAAAAAATCTCCCTGTTCCACACTTAAATTAACGCTTGATAATGCCTTCATATTGTTGGAATAAGTTTTTGTTAAATTAGAAATTGATAACGCTTGAAGCATGCAATATTGGTCCAATAAAAAAATACAAAAAATTCAATCAGGTAAATGATTAAAAGTATTTTAACATTTATTCCCTTTTACTGACTATTTTTGCGATAATTATCACCTTTAAATGAGTGATAAAATTTACATTATGTCTGCGATAAAAAATATAGAATTACCTAATATTGGTGACTTTGACGAAGTAGAGGTTATTGAGATTTTAGTGAGTGTTGGCGACAAAATTAATGCTGATGATAGCATAATAACCCTAGAAAGTGATAAGGCTTCAATGGAAATACCGACACCTAGTTCGGGTGTAGTGAGCAGTATTAATGTAAATATTGGCGACAAAATTAAACAAGGTGATGTCGTAGTTACGTTAGAAAGTGACGAAGAAGCTGAAAGAAGCATTCAATCAAATACCAAAAAAGCAGAGATATCTGAGAGTGTGTCATCCAAAATTGTCGCAGTAAATGTGCCTGATATTGGTGATTTTGACGAAGTAGAAGTGATTGAAATTTTAGTTTCTGCTGGCGATATAGTTTCTGCGGAAGATAGCATTATCACGCTAGAAAGTGATAAAGCATCCATGGAAATACCGACACCAGTTGCTGGCAAGATAATCGATATTAATGTTAACCTGGGTGACAAACTAAAATTAGGCAGTCTTATTCTTAATATTGAAACTACCAGTACTGGTTTAGTAGAGCCTACTGAAAATTCAACGCCAGTAGCCGCTTCAAAATCAGTAAACACGTCTACTTCAAAGGCGCAACCTTTAGCAGTAGCAAGACCAACGTTAGATCAATCAATTTCCACTTTACCAGCTGGAGAGTCTCATGCCTCTCCCTCTATTCGAAAATTAGCTAGAGAGCTCGGTGTTGATTTAAGTCGTGTATCTGGAACTGGCCAGAAAGGTAGAATCCTAGACCAAGATCTTAAGGCTTACGTTAAACAAATTATTACTTCTGGTGGCGGCAGTTCACTACCAAAAACACCTGTAATTGATTTTTCAAAATTTGGTGAAACGGAAACACTGGCGTTATCCAGAATCACTAAACTTGCTGGCAAACACTTGACTGCTTGTTGGTTAAACATCCCGCATGTCACTCAATTCGACGAAATTAACATCGATCAAATGGAGCTTTTTAGACAAGATCAAAAGGCTAAAGGCGTCAAGTTAACACCTTTGGTATTTATCATGAAAGCAGTTATTCAAGCACTTAAAAGTCATCCTCGTTTTAATGCCTCGTTAGATGAATCTGGCGAAAATATTATTATTAAAAAATACTTTAATTTGGGTATTGCTATGGATACGCCAAATGGCCTAGTTGTTCCTGTCATTAAAGATGTCGATAAAAAATCACTAACTGAATTAGCAAAAGAGCTGGCCCAAACCTCTGCTAAGGCGCGTGATGGCAAACTCAAACCTGGTGATATGCAAGGTGCAGGATTTACTATTTCAAGTCTAGGTGGTATTGGCGGCACACAATTTACACCTATTGTAAATTCACCAGAAGTAGCTATTCTTGGGGTATCTCGCTCTCAAACTAAGCCTATTTGGGATGGTAAAAATTTCGTCCCAACCTTAATCTTACCACTCGCCCTGTCTTATGATCATCGTGTCATTGATGGTGCCCAAGGTGGTCGATTTATGGCAGACTTAAATTCAATACTAAGTGATATTAGAGAAATTTTATTATGATTACTAAAACTCAAGTTGCTGTTATTGGATCAGGTCCGGGTGGCTATACTGCCGCATTTAGGGCTGCTGATCTTGGCAAAGAAGTAACCTTGATTGAACGCTATGATTCGCTTGGTGGTGTTTGTTTAAATGTGGGTTGTATCCCTTCAAAAGCACTATTGCATACTGCCCAAATTATTAATGAAGCAGAAGAAGCGTCACATTTAGGCGTTACTTTTAAAGAGCCGGCCATTGATCTTGATGGTGTACGTACTAACAAGGATAATGTTGTTGGTAAATTAACAGGAGGTATTAAGCTATTAGCCAAAGCAAGAAAGGTAAATGTTATTACTGGCTATGGAAAATTTATCTCTAACAATCAAATTGCTATTGATAATAGTGATGAAGTGATTGAATTTGAACAATGTATTATTGCAGCAGGCTCTAGAGTCACTAAAATTCCAAGCTTTCCATTTGATGATCCACGTGTTATGGATTCAACAGATGCACTAGAATTAAACGGAATACCAAAACGTTTACTCATAGTTGGTGGTGGTATTATTGGTCTAGAAATGGCTACTATATATGAAGCTCTAGGTAGTGAAATTACAGTTGTAGAATTATCTGATCAGCTTATTGCTAGTGCAGATAAAGATATTATCAACCCACTATTCAGACGCATTAAAAAGCGCTATGCCAATATTTTCCTAAATACTAAAGTTACTAGCATAGAAGCTTTAGATGAAGGCATTAAAGTAGGGTTTGAAGGAAAAAAAGCACCAGAATTTGACACCTTTGACAAGGTGCTAGTCTCTATTGGTCGCTCTGCAAATGGTCACCTTATTGATGCTCAAAAAGCAGGTGTCGAGGTTAATGATAGGGGTTTTATCCCTGTCGATAAACAAATGAAGACCAATGTTGAAAATATTTATGCGATTGGTGATATTGTTGGTCAGCCCATGTTGGCACACAAAGCTGTCCATGAAGCCAAGGTTGCTGCTGAAGTAATTTGTGGACATAAATCTGGCTTTGATGCTCTTACTATTCCATCTGTTGCCTACACAGACCCTGAAGTAGCCTGGACTGGTAAAACAGAAAAAGAACTTAAAACTGAAGGTGCAGACTATGAAAAAGGTGTCTTTCCTTGGGCGGCTAGTGGACGAAGCTTGAGCATTGGAAGAAGCGAAGGTGTATCAAAAGCACTATTCGACAAAAAAACGGGGCGCATTTTAGGTATGGGAATTTGTGGCACCAATGCTGGTGAGCTTATTGCCGAGCCAACTCTTGCCATTGAAATGGGGTGTAGCATGTCAGATATTGCACTTACTATTCACGCCCACCCAACCTTAAGCGAAACCACAGCTTTCGCTGTAGAAATGGCTGAAGGTACTATTACTGACCTATTACCACCAAAAAAACGATAAAAATTATGGATATCAAACAAGCTAGAAAAAATTCTATTGACAATCAAATTCGCCCTTGGGGTGGTCTAGATTATATTGCTAACAACGCTTTAAGATCTATCCCTAGAGAAAATTTTGTGCCTGATAATTATAAAAATCTTGCTTTTGCTGATATTGAAATTCCTTTAACTAATAAAGCAAAGATGCTCTCACCAAAAGTGGAGGGTCGTCTTCTTGATGCGCTCAATATTCATAAAAATGAAACTGTTTTAGAGGTTGGTACGGGTAGTGGATATTTAACGGCTGTTTTATCAAAATTATGTCATTCGGTGACTAGTATTGAAATTGATGAAACACTTAGTAATGGCGCTCAAGAAAGAATAAAAGATCTTAATATTACCAATGTGACACTAGAAATTGGTGACGCTTCAAAAGGCTGGAGAAGATCTAAAGAATTCTTTGATGTGGTTGTTATTAGCACCTCTGTACCAAAAATTACTGGTCGATTTTTTCATCTACTAAATGTAGGTGGGCGAGTTTTTGTGGTTGAGGGTACCGGCAAAGCCATGAGTGCCAAAATCATAACGAGACTTAGTGAGCACAAATGGGAAACAAAATCTTTATTTGAAACTCAGTTAGATGTCATGCAAGGTTTAGAAGTATCTGCAAAATTTAAATTTTAACTGTCTTGGTAAAACTCATTAAATCATGAATGTATTTTTTAACTTTGTTCTAAAAAAATCTATTTTAGGCTTAACCCTATTACTCTTCATAATAGGGTTTTTTGTTGCTCAAATACCAAATTTTCAGCTGGATGCCTCCTCTGACTCTTTAGTCCTTGAAGGTGATGAAAATTTAGCTTTTTATCAAAATGTTAAGAAAAATTATGGATCTGATGATTATCTTGTCATCTCTTATCAGGTAACTGGAGAGCTACTTAATCCACAACAATTAAGTCATTTATCTAAATTTAAAAAAGAACTCTTAGCCATTGAGCAGGTTAAGTCTGTTACCAGTATTTTAGATGTACCTTTGTTCCGTTCTCCCCCTGTATCTTTAGCTGCCTTGGCTAATGAAACTATCGCCATTGAAAATGGTAATGCCAATTTAGAGCTTGCAGCTAGAGAATTCAAAACCTCGCCTTTATATGCCAATAATTTAGTTAGTAAAGATGGCAAAACAACTGCCATTCTGGTGACTTTAAAAGATAACCCAAGATTTCAAGAGCTTCGCGAAACACGCGACCAAATGCGTGTTGAGCGCATTAACAATGCACTCAATAAAGATGGACTGTCTAAGCTAAAAAGTATAGAAAGACAAGTTATGCGCAATGCTAGTATTCAAGGCGATATACAAGGTAAAACTATTGCGCAAATTCGTACTTATCTTGTCAAATATTCTGATCAAGCCAGCTTATTTTTAGGTGGCCTACCAATGATAACTACTGATATTATTGGCTATATTAGTAGTGACTTGATTGTTTTTAGTTTAGCAGTTATTGGGTTAATGACTATTATTTTGGCCATTATATTTAAAGGGTTACGTTGGGTAATTATGCCGATTACAATTAGTATTGCTGGCGCCTTAATAATGACTGGTTTACTGGCATTTTTAGAGTGGAAAGTTACCGTTATTTCTAGTAACTTTGTTTCACTATTACTCGTTATGACCCTTTCAGTGGTTATCCATCTTGTGGTTAGATATCGAGAATTGTCTCAACTCAATCCTGACCTTGATTCATCGCAACTCATCAAAGATACATTGTCTCAAATGTTTATGCCTTGTTTGTTCACTACCTTAACAACCTTTGCAGCATTTAGCTCACTATTAATCAGTGGCATTCGCCCTGTAATTGACTTTGGCTGGATGATGTCAATTGGTGTTACGATTGCACTAGTGTTATCATTTTTGGCATTCCCAATGATTATGTCTCTTTTGCCAAAAGCTAAAATCGCGATACATAAAACAGAGTTTAGTTTCACTACCTCATTGGCTAAATTTGTTGAGCGCTTTGGTAATCATTTGCTAGTAGCTTTGGTTGTTTTAGTTATAGTCTCAGGTTTTGGTATTAATAAACTAAGTGTTGAAAACAGATTTATTGATTACTTTAAGCAGAGCACTGAAATCAACCAAGGGCTAACCCTAATTGACCAAGAATTGGGTGGAACAATTCCTTTGGAAATCATTTTTGAAGATTTGGCAGAAGACTACTGGTTTGATGAAGACTTGCGTGCAGAGGTGCACGAAATTCATGATTACCTTGATTCGCTAGACGAAACTGGAAAAGTACTTTCTATCGATACACTCATGAGTATCTTAACTGAGGCAAATGATGGGCAAGCTTTAAATGGATTTTTCTTAAACATTGTCCGTGGACAAATTCCAAATTCTGCCAAACAGCATGTATTAGACCCTTATATCTCAGAAGATAATGGGCAACTTCGTATGGTTATTCGTATCCGTGAATCCAACAAGGAACTAGAGCGTGGCAAGCTTATTGAAAAAATTAATCATCATATCTCTGATAAATTAGGCTTTAAGCCAGAAAGTTTTCGCCTAAGCGGCATGTTAGTGCTTTACAATAATATGTTGCAAAGTTTATTTGATTCTCAAATCAAAACCATTGCTGTTGTATTTGGTATGATTTTTATTATGTTTTTGTTTATTTTTAAGTCAATTAGCTTATCTATTCTCGCATTAATTCCAAATACACTACCCTCTTTACTTATTTTGGGCATTATGGGTTGGATGGGTATTCCATTAGATTTAATGACGATTACCATTTCAGCAATTGCTATTGGTATTGGTGTAGATAACGCCATTCATTATATTCATCGATTTAAGTCTGAATTTCAAAAAGATAGTGACTATACGAAAACCATGTATCGATCGCATGCTAGTATTGGCTTGGCCATGTTCTACACCTCGATCACCGTGGCACTTGGATTTTTAATCTTTGCTTTATCTAATTTTATTCCAAGTATTTATTTTGGTGTCTTTACAGCAATTGCTATGTTGAGCGCATTACTAGCAAACTTAACACTGTTGCCAAAATTGATCTTAATAGTGAAACCAAAAATTTAAACCCCTTTCGTTAACATGCCTAAGCAAGCAACATACAGCAGTCCACATGAACAACATCAATTTGACATTTTAATTATTGGCACTGGCAGTGCTGGGTTAATGAGTGCTCTTCAACTTTCAAGACACTTGTCTGTTGCACTAATCGCTAAAGATGAAGCCTTAGAGGGAAGCTCATTTTATGCCCAGGGTGGTATTTCAGCTGTATTAGATGCACATGATAATTTTGAAGTGCATGTTGCAGATACACTTTCTGCTGCTGCTGGATTAGCTGATGAAGCAGCTGTGAAATTTATGGTTAAAAATGCACCGGCTGCGATTTCTTCTTTGGAATCCTCGGGTGTTCGATTTACCAAAGACAGTAACAATTACCACCTCACTACTGAGGGTGGCCATACCAATAGACGTGTGGCTCATGTTGCAGATAAAACAGGGCAATCTATTCAGGTAAATCTCTTGAATAATGTCAAGCAGTGTAAAAACATCACTTTATTTGAAAACTACATTGCGATCGATTTACTCATCAAAGATGGTCAATGTTCTGGCGCCTACATTCTTAACAAAAGCACTCATCAAGTTGAGAGTTTTGTGGCTTATAAAACTATACTAGCTACAGGTGGCGCTTCTAAAGTTTATCTGTATACCTCCAATCCTGACACCTCAACCGGAGACGGTATCGCTATGGCAAGTCGTGCAGGTTGTCATATTATGAATATGGAATTTGCTCAGTTTCACCCTACTTGTCTTTACCATCCGCATGCAAAATCCTTTTTGATCTCAGAGGCCATTCGAGGAGAGGGTGGCAAGCTTCACTTGCCTAATGGTGAAACGTTTATGCACAAATATGATGAACGTGGTGAACTTGCACCCAGAGATATTGTTGCTAGAGCGATCGACTCTGAAATGAAGTCTGGTGGCTTAGATTGTGTTTATTTAGACATCTCATTCAAAGGTGAGAACTGGATTAAAAAACACTTTCCTACTATTTATAATAAGTGTCAAACATTCGGTATAGATATATCAAAAACTTCTATGCCTGTTGTTCCAGCAGCTCATTACACTTGTGGTGGTATCGATACTGATTTGAAAGGTTTAACTAATATTAGCAACTTATATGCTATTGGTGAAGTTGCCCATACGGGCGTACATGGCGCTAATCGCATGGCGAGCAATTCATTATTAGAATGTATCGTATTTGCAAAGTCTTGCGCTCAAGATATCAACCAACAAGTATTAGCACCACCTCATTGTAAATTTGATCCTTGGGATGCTTCTCGAGTAGCGCCCTCTAAAGAGAAGGTAGTTGTTACTCATTTATGGGATGAAGTTCGCTTAATTATGTGGAATTTTGTTGGCATTGTTCGCTCTGATAGGCGTCTTAACTATGCCCAGCATCGACTTGAGCAAATTGAAAAAGAAGTTGATGAATATTACAGCTTATATCTCATTTCTAGTGATTTGGTTGAGCTAAGAAACTTAGTAAGAACCGCTCAAATTATTATTAAATCTGCACTTTCCAGAAAAGAGAGTCGAGGACTTCACTATAACGAAGATCATCCTAATCAATCTGATAGTATAAAAAACACTATAATATAATCATGTTACTACCCATTCTACATTATCCAGATAAGCGCCTCAGAACTAAGGCTGTGCCTATTGAAAAAGTTAATAACGCTATTCGTTCATTGATTAAAGATATGTTTAGCACTATGTATGCTGCTCCCGGAATTGGACTGGCAGCAACCCAAGTCAACCACCATATTCGATTAATCGTAATAGACACCTCAGAAGATCAAACACAGCCTTTATGTCTCATCAATCCTGAAATTATTGAAAAAGATGGGGAACTTGAGTGGGATGAAGGTTGCCTATCAGTGCCTGATTACTATGAATGTGTAACACGTGCAAATCATATTAAAGTGAGAGCACTCAATGAGCAAGGTGAGATGTTTGAGCTAGAAGCTCAAGATATTTTGGGTGTTTGCATTCAACATGAAATTGACCATTTAGACGGTATTTTGTTTGTAGATCACCTATCCAAACTCAAGCAAAAACGCCTGCTTGAAAAAACCAAAAAAGCTCAAAAGTAAATCACTTGTGTCAATTCAGATTGGTCCTTATAAACTTGATTCAATAGCATTATTAGCGCCTATGGCTGGCACTAGTGACAAACCTTTTAGAATGCTATGTAAATCTTTGGGTGCAGGGCTCACCACCTCAGAAATGGTAGTCATACAAGAACACCTACTTAAAACCAATAAAACTAAATATCGCCTAGATTTTAAAGGTGAAAAAGAACCGATCAGCATTCAAATAGCAGGATCAGAAGCTCAGGAATTAGCTCATGCTGCACAAAGAGCAGTTGATTTTGGTGCAGATATTATTGATATTAATATGGGCTGCCCTGCTAAAAAAGTCTGTAATAAAGCCTCTGGATCAGCCCTAATGCAAGACGAGGTACTTGTTAAAGATATTCTCGAATCAGTCGTATCGGCTGTAGATATTCCTGTGACCTTAAAAATGCGAACAGGTTGGGATATTGATAACAAAAATGCACCAACCATTGCACAAATTGCAGAACAAGCCGGCATTCAAATGCTAAGTGTACATGGGCGCACTAAGGCAGATAAATATAATGGCATGGCGGAATATGACACCATCAAATCTGTTGTTAATCAAGTCCAAATCCCTGTCATTGCTAATGGGGATATTACCAATGCTAACAAAGCACAACAAGTATTAGATTATACCAATGCCTCAGGTGTCATGATTGGACGAGCAGCTCAAGGCAATCCTTGGATATTTTCTGAGATCAACCACTATCTTGATACCCAGAAAACATTCAATCCAATCCCACTTGAAGAGCAAAAATCTACTATACTTAAGCATATTCACCAAATTCATGCTTTTTATGGTGATTTTTTGGGATTGAGGCTCGCCAGAAAGCACATTCTTTGGTATGCTACGCACCTTGATAAAAACCACATGCAGAAATTTTGGCAAACGATTAACAAAGTTACTGATCGTGAGCAACAATTCAAACTTTTTGAAAACTACTTAAACCAATTATGAGTCCTACAGATTTACCAGCCTGCATCAATGCAAAATTAACTCGCTACTTCGAGCAACTTGATGGTGAGCAAGCATCTGGCGTTCATAAAATGGTTATGAATGAAGTGGAGTCTGTTGTTATAAAATTTATTTTAGAGTTAGTCAATAATAACCAGAGTGAAGCTTCTCGCATATTAGGCGTCAATCGTGGCACACTTAAGAAAAAAATCGAATTCTATAAGCTCTAAAACTCTATAATAACCTTTGTAACTTAACTCCCATACCTCAAAGGAACAAAATGTCTATACAGCGCGCTTTAATTAGTGTTTCAGATAAAACTGGTATTCTTGAACTTGCTCAAGTATTGGTCAGTAAAAATATTGAAATTCTCTCAACAGGTGGTACTGCTAAATTATTGGCTGAACAAGGTATTCCTGTCATCGAAGTGTCTGACTATACTGGTTTTCCAGAGATGATGGCAGGACGTGTAAAAACTCTTAATCCAAAAATTCATGGCGGCATCTTAGCGCGTCGAGGTCTTGATGAAGAAGTGATGATGCAGAATGATATCAATCCAATTGATCTGGTGGTTGTTAACCTCTACCCTTTTCAAGCAACGATTGCTAATCCAGATTGCACACTGGAAGATGCGATTGAAAATATTGACATTGGCGGTCCAGCGATGTTGCGCTCTAGTGCTAAAAATCATGCATCAGTGACGGTCGTTGTGGATGCTTCAGATTACCAAACTGTCATGGATGAAATTACTGCCAATGGCAACACAACCCTTGAAACCAGAACCAAACTAGCGCTTAAAACTTTTGAGCATACTGCACAATATGACGGCGCTATCGCTAACTACCTTGGCAAAGAGCAAGATGGATTTTCAAATACAATTAATCTGCAGTTTCACAAAACTCAATCTATGCGCTACGGTGAAAACCCACATCAAAATGCCGCTTTTTATGTAGAGAAAAATATTACTGAAACCTGTGTTGCATCAAGCACACAATTCCAAGGTAAAGAAATGTCATACAACAACATGGCTGATGCAGATGCAGCGCTAGAATGTGTTCGCAGTTTTAATGCACCAGCCTGTGTTATTGTTAAACATGCAAACCCTTGTGGAGTTGCCCTTAGAGACAATATTCATGATGCTTATTTAGATGCCTTTAAAACAGATCCTACCTCTGCTTTTGGCGGCATTATTGCTTTTAATCGCCCTTTGGATAAAGCCACTGCTCAAGATATTATTGCAAAGCAATTTGTTGAAGTTATTATTGCACCAAGTGTTGATGACGATGCCAAAGATATACTATCAGCCAAACAAAATATACGTGCATTAGAGTGTGGGGATTTGTCCAGTGCGCAACCATCACTTGACTATAAGCGAGTTACCGGTGGTCTATTGGTGCAAGACAAGGATCTTGGTGTTATCACTGAGAATGATATTAAATGTGTCAGTGAGTTGGCGCCTACAGCCGATCAAATTAAAGATTTACTATTCGCTTGGAAAGTCGCTAAAACCGTTAAATCAAATGCCATTGTTTATGTCAAAAATGAAATGACAATTGGTGTCGGTGCAGGACAAATGTCTCGCGTTTACTCGGCAAAAATTGCAGGTATTAAAGCATCGGATGAAGGCTTAATTGTAGAAGGCTCTGTCATGGCATCAGATGCTTTCTTCCCATTTAGAGACGGCATTGATGCAGCGGCACAAGCAGGTATTAAGGCAATTATCCAACCTGGTGGCTCAATGCGAGATGATGAAGTCATTTCAGCGGCAAATGAACACGGTATAGCCATGGTATTTACTGGCATGCGCCATTTCAAACACTAGGAGAAATTATGTCTATAAAAATAATGAACGTTTTCCCAATGATTCATTCGATTACCATCGATAAAGAAAATGACTTAGTGACTGAACTGGTGCAAGACCTTCATGATGCAGATGGTGTTAGGGCAAACCTATTAGCCTCTGTTGCTGAAGTTAAGATGTATGAAAGTATTAATTATTACCCATTAAAAAAGCCTGAATTTATCGATGATGTAATGGGCAGCTTTGCTCAAATGGGCCTTAGTCGATATATTACTATCTCAGACAATACATATCATGAGATCAACGGCTATCTTGGTTGTACGCGCGTGTGGGAGCTCCCAGTAGTCCTTAGAGATCAGGTTGAGAAAGCACTGGTTGGTTATGAAGTTGAGTACGACTCCGAAACTTGGGAAATTTTAAATATTACTGATACTAAAGAGTAAGTTTTAAGACAAAATCCTAACTCTAAAAGTTTTACCTTTTAGTTTATCATTTTGAATCTTTGTTAGCGCAGCCTTCACTAATCCAGACTCCACAGCTACGTAAGACCAATTACTAGAAACTGTAATTTTTCCAATGGCAGTTCCTGGAATACCGTCCTTACCCGTTAGTCCACCAACAATATCACCAGGGCGAAGTTTTTGCTTTTTTCCGCCATCAATTTTAAGTGTTGTCATTTCTGGTCTTTTAATGGGCTTATCAAGATATGAATCACTTGGCAATTCATCAGCAGTTACATCAATCTCTAATGCGTCCAGCTTTCTTGTTTCTCTATCATTAAACAAGGTTGCCGCAATGCCACTTCGCCCCGCTCTACCCGTTCGACCAATTCTATGAACATGCACTTCAGGATCGTGCGCGACATTAAAGTTCACAACCAAATCAAGCGCATCAATATCTAGTCCACGCGCTGCAACATCAGTCGCAACTAAAACAGAAACACTCTTATTAGAAAAACGAATTAACGCCTGATCTCGCTCTCGCTGGTCTAAATCACCATGAATGGCTAACGCATAAAAACCATAGTGCACAAGCTCGTCTGCCACATCTTGAGTGTCTAATTTGGTATTACAAAAAACCAGCGTTGATTCTGACTTATGCTTGGCCAACAATATACGCAAAGCATTCATGCGCTCATCATCAGTATTGATTTGATAAAAATATTGCTTAATTGTTGATTCTTCATCAGTCGAAGGTGCGTTTACGACAACAGGATTATTCATAACTCGCATGGCAATATCTTCAATTTCTTGCGGGTAAGTAGCGCTGAATAGCAATGTTTGACGATTGTCAGGAATTTTTTCTACAATGTCATCAATCGCATCTTGAAAACCCATATCTAGCATGCGATCTGCTTCATCAAGTACCAACATCTCAACATGGTCTAGCTTTAAAGTTTTTTTACGTAAGTGCTCCTCGATACGACCTGGGGTGCCGACAACAATATGCGCCCCATGCTCTAGTGAACCAATCTGAGGTCCAAATGGTGCGCCGCCACAAAGTGTTAAAATTTTGATATTATGAATAGCCCTGGCTAGGTTACGAATTTCTACAGAGACTTGGTCAGCTAACTCTCGAGTCGGGCACAAAACAATCGATTGAACCTTGTAAGATTTAACATTAAGCTTATGCAGTAAGCCCAAACCAAAAGCAGCTGTTTTTCCAGATCCAGTCTTACCTTGGCCAATCACATCTTTGCCATCAAGGATAGCTGGCAAGCTTAATGCTTGAATAGGTGTCATGGACTCATAGCCCAAGCTACCTAAGTTTTTTAATAGGCCAGGATGTAGTTTTAATGAAGAAAAGTCTGATGTGCTCACAATGATAATACCAAAATAAATATGAATTGAATTTTACACACTAAACCGATGCTAAAGGTACACTCACTAAATCCCAAAAGCTTTTTTAATACCATCAAGAATCATATCAACAGCAATAATGGTGAGCAAAATTCCCATTAATCGCTCAATAGCTGCGAAAGCTTTATGGCTAATATGACGGCTAAATTTTTCAGAAAAAATCAAAATTAACCCTACCAAACTCCAAGCCACTACTAATGCAATTCCCCAATCTACCCATCGATTAGGATCATTTGCCATGATTAATATCACCGCTGCAATAGCTGAAGGACCTGCAATTAATGGTATGGCTAATGGCACCACTAAAGGCTCGCCATCAGGCGTGTTGGTAAAAATATCTTCAGAGCCAGAAAAAATCATTTTTAAAGAGATTAAAAACAATACAACACCGCCTGCCACGCCTAATGAAGATTCGGATATCTGTAATAATTGCAAAATATGTTGACCTGAAAACATAAATAGCAACAAAACAAACAAAGCTATTAACAACTCTCGAATAATGATAATTCGACGTCTTGATTCTGGAACATTCTTTAGCAGACCTAGAAAAATAGGCACGTTAGCAAAAGGATCCATAATTAGGAACAACAAAAAATAGCAGAAGCAATTGTCATAAAACCTCTCCAGAATATATAATAATTTTCTTAATCAACGATTAGATAGGCCAAGTGCCACCCCAAATCCAATAAAGGTTGAACCACTGAATCTGTTAAACCAGCGACAATTATTCTCGTTTTTTAGCCACACTTGAATACTGCTAGACAGCATGGCATACAAAGAAAATGCAATAAATTGTGACAAGGCAATGGTTAACGAAATAGTGAACAAATGTATAATTTCAAAATTATTTACATTGATAAATTGTGGCAAAAGCGCTGAAATATAAGTCAACGCCTTAGGGTTTGACAAGGTGGTAAAAAATGCACGTCTAAACAATACTCGCTGGCTAGCATCTTGCTGCTCAAAATTATCACCTTCTTTAAAGGTAGCAATAGGCGTTGTCCAGAGTTTAAATCCTAAATAAACCAAATACAAAGCGCCTATTATTTTTAATACTTGAAAGGCGATTGTAGAGGCAGCTAATACGGCGCCTAAGCCGAGAATACTCAATAACACCAAAACCTGAAAAGCCAAGATATTTCCAAATATAGCAAGAATTGCCATTCTCGATCCATAACGAATGCCATTATTAACAGCTAGTAATGTAGCCGGCCCAGGTGCAAACATCCACGCTAGAGTGATTGTTAAAAATATTAAGTATTGTTCAAGAGTCATGCTTAGTCCACAATATTAATGTCAATGCCTTTCTCTAGCAACTCGGCCTGTCTAACGCGCAGATAAGTGCTGAATTTTGGATAATACTGATAATGCTTACCACTGACATACTTCAACACCGTATTAAAATGAAAACTGAAAAGCTTTCCATCAATTTTTGTGACATTCTCACCTTCATCAAATAGCAAGATTCCTGGACGATAATTTAAATCAAAGTCTTTAACCATTTGTCTTGGCGTGGTTTTCTTGCCATTAAAATTAATAATTTTTTCATCAGAATAAGCATCAAATCTTACGAATAAATATTTATCCAACTCTGCTTTTACATCCTTCCTATTAATCAGATTTTGATGAAAATCATTACAAGCCGTACAGTCCTTATCTTCAAAAAGCATTGCCACCGGCTTTTCTATGCCTTGAAAATCATAGGTAGCTTGTAAGTTTGGATAATCAACAAATATATAAGCCTTGTTAGAATTTTGCTGGGTTTCAATATAATTTGATAGAGTTGTATCTTTATACGATTTGCTAGCCACATATTCAAGCACTTGTCTGAAAGCCGCTACATTTCGATAGCCATTCGTTCTAAAAGCTTGCTTGCCGTCTTCACCTAAGAAGACAATCGTCGGCGTATATTTCACCTTTAGCATATTACTAAGTGCTTGTTCAGTTTTGGTTTCAGATTCGCTCAAAGTGATTTCACGTGCACCTTTGATATTGACAGCAATCACAGAAAAATGTTGTTTGATAAATTCTAAATTTGAACCTTGTTTAAAATTTTGTGTCAACATAGCGTCGCAATATGGACAACCATCTAAATGGAAATATAGCATGACCGTTTTATTTTCATCAAGCGCATCTTCTGCGTCATCAGCAATATCTAAAAAACTATCAGTAAACCAAGAAGGTACATCATATGGTGCGCCACCAGTAACTTTTCCTGATTCTGAAAAAGCGCCCACACTCATAAACATGACAACTAGCACTATAATTCGACGCATTAATATCATTCACAACCTCTACTCTTTAATTAAGACTCAACTGGTTAATATTACACCTGTTAATATTAAGTATACGGCTTTATTAGTACAAAAAAGTTTGATATATGAAACGCAACAGGTGATAATAATAAGTGTCTATTGTGTTCGTGGTTGGCCTTATTCCCCTGAGCCGATAAATTAATAACTAAGGATATGAGATAGATTATTATTGTGCAAGCCCGCCTTGAAGTGGGAAGCCTGCGGTAATCTTCGAATTTCCGCCTTGAACCTTACTGGTTCAGGTTTAGGTCTCACGACACAATAGATTTTAACTTCTTCGGCTATAATGCAAATATGAAAGCACTTCGCCAACTTCTTCGACAAAAAAGACTCAACATTGATTCATCCGATCGCCTCAAATTTGCCAAACAATTATTATCTCAAGCTCAAAATATCGCAAATTTTACGAATGGTCAAAAAATTGCCATTTATTTACCTAATAATGGAGAAATTGACACTAAATACCTACAAGAATTCCTTAAAAATCAAGAAATTAGCACTTATTTACCGGTATTAGACGATAAAAGTCTTAACTTTGCAAAGATTGGTGAAAATTTCAGAAATAATCAATATGGCATCCTAGAGCCGGTTTCTACCGAAGTTATCAGTGCAGAGCAACTCGATATCTTGTTTATGCCGCTAGTGGGCTTTGATAAAAACAAAAATCGTATTGGCATGGGTGGTGGATATTACGATCGCACACTAGCCTTTAAAAAAGAACAAAAAATGGTTAAAAAACCTATGCTTATCGGCCTAGCTTTTGACTGTCAGCAAGTAGAAAATCTAGATGTGCAGGATTGGGATGTGCCACTGGACGCCATTATCACCCCTAGTCAGATTCTCTAAGAATTGCCCAGTGCGTGTTTTTGTAAGAATGATTTAAGCATAGGGTTTTCATTAATAACATTCATGCCAAAACCTCGTAGCCACCTTAGTGGTTCGTTGTTTTCTTTGTAAATCCAGTTTAGACCCGTCATGGTTTTGGCCATTAGCTCATTATCTAATCTGCGTGCTCTCGCGTACTTTCTTAATGTTAAATAATCGCCTAAATTCTTATTATTATCTTCTAATTGTTTTGATAATTCTCTAACATCTGAAAAACCAAGATTAATACCTTGACCAGCAAGAGGATGAATATTATGCGCTGCATCACCAATGAGTGCCAAGTTTTCTTTGACATACTCGTTAGCGCTTCGTTCAATCAGTGGGAAGGCCTGCATATCGCTAAGCACTTTAAACTCTCCAAAACGATATTCCACTGCTGCTGATAATCGCTTAGCGAATGCTGGCTTATCTAGTGTCATTAATTCATCGGCTAAATCGTTATCTGCTGACCAAACTATGGAAGCTTGGTTTTCGCCTAATGGCAAGAGTGCTACGATACTATCTGATAAGAATCGCTGCCAAGTTGTGCTATTAAAACTTTGTGTTGATTTAACATTGCAAATAATGGCTTTTTGCTGATAATTATTTTCACTAAAACCAATATTGGCCAAACTGCGAATGTTAGATCGAGCGCCATCTGCTCCAATAAGCAGCTGGCAATCTAGTGCTTGTTTATTATTTAACTGAAGCTGATATCCTGCTGTCGTTTTTTCAATACTCTCTAACTTGGCACTAACAAACTCAACATCGGTTTTTTCCAAAGCCTCAAACAATGCTGACTGAATAGCATCATTCTCAATAATATGGCCTAAATGAGGCAAGTTTTCGTCATGAGCATGAAAATCTAGCGCTCCATGTGAGTTTTGATCCCACACTTGGGTATGAGAAAAAGCATGTTTGCGTTTAATTAAATCCCAAGCATTAATGTCTTTTAACAATTGCTCAGAGCTTGGAGTGATTGCGCTTACACGCGAATGGAAGTCTTTATTTAATGTTGGGTTTGGACTATTAGGCTCAATAATAGCAATTTTATAATCTGTTTTTGCCATCGATAAAGCAAAGGCTTGACCTGCCATGCCACCACCAACAATGACAATGTCGTATGTCACTCGGTGTCCCCAGCTATTATCATTTGATTAATCAATACAGATCCGACTTTGATATTGCCACGATAGTCAACATCTGTACCCACGTGCTCAATACCCAACAACATGTCTTTTAGATTTCCCGCAATGGTAATGCCGGATACTGGGTATTGAATTTCACCATTTTCAACCCAAAAACCTGTTGCCCCGCGAGAGTAATCACCCGTCGTGCCATTGACACCTTGACCCATAAGCTCTGTTACCACCAAACCTTTACCCATGAGTTTGATCATGTCATCCAAGTCGCCAGTAAACTGATGCTCAATAATTAAATTATTAACACCGCCAGCATTAGCTGTTGTTTTTAGACCCAGCTGATTAGCCGAATATTGACTAAGCACATAGCTTTTAACTTGGCCATTTTCAACAAAATATTGCTGGCGCTTTAAGACGCCATCACGGTCAAAAGCTTTGGCACCGATAGTTTTTTTAGAAAATGGTTTTTCTAGGATAGAAAGACTTTCAGGCAAAATTAGTTTATCAATACTGTCTAATAAAAAAGTAGCTTTTTTATACTGGCTCGCGCCGCTCAATGCACCGATTAACTGTGAAAAAAGGCCGCTTGAAACTCTTGGTGAAAATATCACTGGACATTTTTGCGATGCTAAAGATCTAGCGCCTAGCTTGCCGATAGCAAGTTTTGCAACACGATCTCCCACCCATTCTGGTGCTTGTAAGTCTTGTGCATCCAAAGCCACTGTGTATTCATAAGCCGTCTGCATATCTTTATTTTGCTTGGCAATAACGCTACAATTAAGTGAATGTCTGGCGCCCTTTTGCACGCTCATCATGCCATTAGAATTTGCATATAAACCCTCGCCTTGATAACTAGACACCTCAGCACCATCAGAATTATCAATACCGCTATGATCTAGTGCTTGCGCTTCGCAACGAGTGGCTAAATCAATGCTATGGCTAGGATCTAATTCCCAAGGGTGGTACATGTCTAAGTCGGGCACATCAAAGGCCATTAGTTCTTTTGGTGCTAAACCACTAAACGGATCGTTCTGAGTATATTTTGCAATAAGACAAGCAGATTCAACAGCTTTTAGAATGCCACCCTCACTGAGATCAACACTTGAAGTATGACCCTTAGCTTGGCCCAAATAAACATTAATATCGAGTGATTTATCAAGATGATACTCTAAGGTTTCAACTTTACCCAAACGCACTGCAGTAGAAACACCGGAACTTGCGCTTAAAGAAATTTCATAGTCACTCACCTTATGACGCTTGAGCGCTTGAATGACTTGTTGTGCTGTTTGTTCTAACGATATCATGGGCTAGGTCAGGTAGTCTAAATCAGTTGGTTTTTCAAATGTATTAATGCTTTTTGGCTTATGCATATTAGGCATAAGAGCATTCATATGGTCTTTTGATTTTATTATATATTGGCTAGAATTATTATGCCCATGTAGATTTGTATTAATCATAGAATTTATCGGCATCCATAAAGCCGCGATACCCAAGCCAATAATGAACAGCCCTGAAGTTTTTCTTACCCATGGTTTTTTAATCCAATGCGTTAATTGGGTAGATAAACTGGCCATTATTAATAAGCTCGGTAATGTGCCCAAACCAAAGGCTAGCATAATCAAACCACCTTGAGCAGCTGAGCCAGATACAATGGCAAAACTTAAGGCGCTATAAACTAAACCGCAAGGGATTCCGCCCCATAACAGGCCTGTAAAAAAAGCGCCTTTTAAATCTTTAATAGGTAAAAATCGCTTAGAAAATGGCTGTAGAATCGCCCAAAATTTAGCGCCTATCTTTTCTAGAATTTGAATGCCTGATGACCAGTTTGCAATATATAAACCGACCATAATCATCAAGACACCTGAGAAAATTCTTAGCGCCTTATCAAACAGGTTCATTTGCAATGTTTGCGACAATATAGCTCCCAACATACCAAACACAAGACCCATTAGGATGTAGCTTAGGATTCGACCAATATTATAGTTAAGATGAAAAAGGGCAACTTTTTTGGGATTTGATCTGGTTTCTGGATCAAGTCCGGCTGTAAGCATGGCAACCACGCCACCGCACATACCCAGACAGTGTACACCGCCCAGCAAGCCCATTAAAAATACACTAACAAGAATATCCATTAGTCCTTACTTTGAATGGTTAGACGCTCCACTTCAAGCAAATGAATGCGGCGAGAATCGGTCTTTAACACTTTAAATTTAAAGCCTTGTAAACTGATTTCATCCATTTGCTCAGGCAAACGAGTGAATCCTGCAATAACAACACCGGCAACTGTATCAATGTCTTCGGCCGTTAGCTGAACTTCAAAAAACTCTTCGAACTCTTCGATAGGCGTATTGGCCTTTAATAAAAAGCGCCCATCACCAAAATCGATAATATTGTCTTCTTCTAAATCATGCTCATCTTCAATTTCACCAACAATTTGCTCTAGTACATCTTCTAGTGTTACCAAACCTGCAATTTCGCCGTACTCATCCATAACAATAGCCATGTGTGATTTCTTTTGCTGAAAAATTCTCAGTAAAGCGCCTAAAGTTTTACTTTCAGGCACCAAGATCGCACTACGTAAATATTCTTTATAGTTAAACTCACTGCGCTTATCGCCTGCTAAATAGCTTAACAAGTCTTTGGCTAAAATGACGCCTTGAATTTTGTGGCGCTTTGAATCAATAATTGGAAAGCGAGAGTGGGCTGACTTGATCATAATAGCAAGCAACTCTTTGGTATCAGTGTTGTGCTCAATGGTTACCATTTTTGATTTTGGAACCATGACATCACGCACTTCCATATTTTCCAGCTGCATCGTACCTTCGATAATACTGCGACTATGGGAATCAATAGTATGACTCTCTTCAGCTTCTTTTAGAGCTTGTAAAAGCTCATCACTTGAAGTAAGAGGTGCGTGAAAAAATTTCTTGTTTAGTCTTTGTAGAAAAGACTGTGTCGACGGAGGTTGGTCTTCGTTCATTTACTTTTATTTAGATTAAAGGACTATTTTACCAAAAATTAGGATTTTTTACCACTACGCATTTTCTTACCCTGGGCTGCACGCTCTTTACGCACTTCTTTAGGATCAGCAATTAACGGTCTATATATTTCAACTCGGTCTTTTTCGCGCAAAATGGTATCTAATTTAGCAATTTTCCCAAAAATACCAGTCTTATCTTGAAGTAAATTTATTTGAGGATAAAGCTCCAACATGCCTGACAATTCAATCGCTTGTTTGAGTGTTGTATCGGTACCAACCTCTAAGTTAAGCAATGTTTGCTTATCTTCTAGCGCATAGGCAACTTCAATATACATTAGCTTTTTTGGTCACACAAAAGCTGCGCTTTGGCAAAATCTAGCGTGCCTTCATAAATAGCACGACCCGTAATAGCGCCACTAATACCGTGATGCGCCTCTACTAGTAAATTGCTAATATCATCCATATTAGTGATACCACCAGAGGCAATAATATCAATCGATGTTTGCTTAGCTAAGTCGGCAGTCGCCTCAACATTAACACCTTGCATCATGCCGTCACGTGCAATATCGGTATAGACAATAGAGCTAACACCGTCCTGTTCGAATTTTTTTGACAACTCAACCACATGTAAATCTGTTTGCTTAGCCCAGCCTTCAGTTGCTACTAAACCATTGTTAGCATCTAAACCTACAATGACTTTTCCAGGAAATTCACGACACAATTCAGAGACAAATTCAGGATGAGTAACAGCCATGGTGCCTATTATTAAATAGCTAACTCCTGCTTCAATATAAGTATTTGCAATTTGCATATTACGAATGCCGCCACCAATTTGCACTGGTAGATTTGGAAACTCTTTGGTGATTTGGGTCACACTGGTAGCGTTAATAGGCTTACCCTCAAAGGCACCATTTAGATCTACTAAATGCAGGCGTTTTGCACCTTGATTAACCCATTGAGCAGCCATTTCAACAGGGTTGTCTGAAAACACAGTCGTGTCGTCCATCAACCCTTGTCTTAAGCGAACACATTGCCCATCTTTTAAATCAATTGCGGGAATAATTACCATTTTTCTATCCATTATGTCGCCGATATCCAATTGCTTCAATCAAATGACGCCGCTCAACTGCTTGAGCGTGGTCTAAATCTGCAATGGTTCTAGCTACTTTTAAAATTCGATGATAAGCTCTTGCAGAAAGATGTAGTTTGTCAATCACACTCTCTAACAATTGCCTGTTATCTTTGTTTAAAACAATCAAGTCATCAACCTCATCAGGGTTAAGACGATCATTTAATTTGCCTTGTCTATTTATCTGTATATTATAGCAATCTAATACACGCGCTCTGATAGTTTCGCTGTTTTCTATCTGTTCGTTTTTTTGACTCAACATTACCTCTTTTGGTAGTGGTGGAACCTCTAAGACCATGTCGATACGATCTAATAATGGGCCAGAAATCTTAACATGGTATTTACTAATTTGATCTTCTGTGCAATGACACTTACTCGTTCCATCTCCAAAATAACCGCATGGACATGGATTCATAGCTGCGATCAATTGAAAATTTGCCGGAAAAGTTACCTGTTGTTGTGCACGAGAAACGTGCACTTCACCACTCTCCAAAGGCTGTCTTAAGGTTTCTAAAACGTGACGAGGAAATTCAGGTAGTTCATCTAAAAATAACACGCCTTCATGTGCTAGGGAAATTTCGCCCGGCTTAGGAATAGATCCACCACCCACCAGTGACACTGCTGAGGATGAGTGGTGAGGAGATCGAAAAGCTCGAATATACATTTGAGTATTGTCTAACATCTTTCCAGCAACGGAATAAATGGACGCCTTTTGCAGGGCCTTTTCACAGCTTAAAGGTGGCATAATCGAGGGGAGTCTTTCTGCCAACATAGTTTTTCCAGAGCCTGGCGTGCCGCGCAATAAAATATTATGCCCTCCACTAGCAGCAACCTCTAATGCTCTCTTAGCCTGATATTGCCCTTTAACTTGTGAATAATCCTTAGTATAAGTTACTTGATGATCAACACTGATTGGATAATTTTCAGGCTCACCAATGCCAGATAAAAACTCACACACTTGCAATAAATGCCTCGCTGGAAATATTTTTGCCTGCTCCACTAAAGCGCATTGTTCAAAGTCATCAATAGGAATAACAATATTATGCTTCGCATTATTCGCTTCAATAATAGCTGGCAACAAACCCTCTGTCGTATGCAATAGACCGTCTAACCCTAATTCTCCATAAAATTCAAACTGACTCACATCAACGCTGGGTTTAATTTGTCCAGATGCCAATAATACGCCCAATGCGATTGGTAAATCATAGCGCCCACCTCGCTTAGGAAGATTGGCCGGCGCCAAACTGACAGTAATACGCCCTCTGGGTAGCTTAAAGTTTGAATTGATTAGTGCTGAGCGAACTCGATCTTTACTTTCTTTAACGGCACCTTCCGGCAAGCCCACAATAGAAAACCCAGGTAGTCCTCCAGAAATATGCACTTCAATTGTAACTACTGGCGCATCAAGCCCTGTCGAAGCACGGGTAAAAACTTTAGCTAGTTGACTCATACTGGCTCCAGCTCTTCTAAACTCCATCTAGGCTGAATAGCGATTTCTCCACTGGCCGTCGATTGTCCTTTGCTTAAACGAAAATGGCCCGCTAAGGCAATCATGGCACCATTATCCGTACAAAATTCTTGACGAGGATAAAACACTTGAGCCCCATGCTTTAAGCCCATTGCGTCTAGTTCTTGGCGCAACGATAGGTTGGCACTTACTCCGCCTGCCACCACCAAGGTTGTTCTTTTTGTTTGTTCCAAAGCGCGACGACATTTAATCATTAATGTAGAAGTTGCTGCTACTTCGAAAGCTTTAGCAATGTCGGCTTTTTGGCCAGGATGCTTGGCAAACGTATTGCGCGCAAATGTCTTTAAACCACTAAAGCTAAAGTCTAGCCCTGGACGATCAATCATTGGCCTTGGAAATTTAAAAGCATCTGGGCTTCCTTGTTGGGCAAGCTGTGCTAAAGCTGGTCCACCTGGATATCCAAGGCCTAAAATCTTGGCTGTTTTATCAAAAGCTTCACCGACTGCATCATCAAGAGACTCCCCTAAAATCTCATATTCACCAATAGCCTTAACATCGATCAACATCGTATGTCCACCAGACACCAATAAAGCCACAAAAGGAAAGCTAGGCACTTCTTTTTCTAATAAGGGTGCCAATAAATGCCCTTCCATATGATGCACACCCAGTGAAGGAATTTTAAGACTCCAGGCTAATGATTTTGCCACGGCACTACCCACAAGCAAAGCGCCCGCTAAACCAGGGCCCGCTGTATACGCTATACCGCTAATGTCACTTAGTGTCAGATGTGCATCAGTAAGTACTGCTTTAATTAATGGCAAGGCCCGTTGAATATGGTCTCGAGATGCTAGCTCAGGAACGACCCCGCCATATTCACTGTGGATATCTACTTGGGAAAATAGCTGATGACCGATAAGGCCTTTCTCGCTATGGTACAAACCAATACCTGTTTCATCGCATGAGCTTTCAACACCCAGAGTAATGAAAGGCTTAATGGGCGTCATTGGACTCACCTAAATAGACTTTTTTAACTTCTGCATTATTAAGAATAGTTTGTTTATCGCCCTTAGCGATAATGCTACCCGCATGCAAAACATAAGAATGGTCGCAAGTATCAAGCATCTCACGATAATTATGATCTGTAATTAACACGCCAATGCCTTTATCTCTTAAATGAAAAATAATTTGCTGAATATCGCCCACAGAAATTGGATCCACGCCTGCAAATGGCTCGTCCAATAAAACGAATTTTGGATCCATTGCTAACGCCCTAGCGATTTCAACTCGACGCCTTTCTCCACCTGACAGACTTAACCCATTAATATGGCGAATATGCTCAATATTAAACTCAGACAATAATTCGTCCAACCGATATTTTCTTTGCGCCTTGTTTAGGGTGGTATTAAATTCTAGTACAGCTGAAATATTATCCTCAACTGAAAGTTTTCGAAAAATAGATGGCTCTTGTGGTAAGTACCCTAGGCCTAGTTTGGCGCGCTTATGCATGGGCATTTTACTAACTTTAACATTGTTAATAAAAACCTCGCCTTTATCAGCTCGAACTAGCCCACATGCAATATAAAAACACGTCGTCTTGCCTGCACCATTAGGGCCTAATAAGCCCACAATTTCACCTAGTTTAACCTCGAACGAAACATCGGAAACCACTTTACGTCGGGCGTATTTTTTAGAAATATTGGTAACAGTGAGGCGCATAATGACATGATAGAATGATTTATTTTCTACTAGATATCTTACCCTAAATAAGTCGGATTTGTTTAGAGCTACAGACTTCGATCAACTGGCCATTCACTTCCACCATAAGCATTCCTTGAGAATTTATACCTCTGACTATCCCGGCAAATGTTTGATTATTAATGTCCAACTTTACGCGAGTATTTTTTAAATAATCTACTTGCTCCCACGACTGAATAAAATAAGAAAGATCATGAGATTCAAATAATTGACAGTTTTTTAAAATATGATTAATCAATAAAGCGGCTAAATTCTCAATAGCGGGCAGTTTTGGAATAATACTTGCCAAATCTACCCAAGGCGATTGACACTCAAACTTTTGATTTAAATCATAATTTAAACCAAGGCCTATCACAACTGATTGATATTCACCTTGAACTGAATTCTCAATTAAGATACCTGCCAACTTCTTATTATCAAAAAATACATCATTTGGCCACTTAAGTTTTATCTGTTTAATACCGAGCTCTTCTAGTGCACTAGCAATTGCAAGTCCGATCACCAAACTTAGCCCATTTAAGGAAAGATCTACTCTGAAGACATAACGAATAGACAATAAGATGCTTGCATCTTTTTGACTTAGCCAAGCACGATCATACTGACCCTTACCTTGAGTTTGCTCGTTAGCAATACAAATTTGAGTTGTATCAGAAAATACTAAAGCCGACAAATAGTTATTCGTACTAGCAATTGAATCAAAAGCAAAGCACTCAACTGATAAGTCGATTTGATTGGCTAAATTAGAATAATTAGCCACGTAACAACTAGCAACATAAGAGATAGCCACACTGCCGCTGAACCCATATCTTTGGCAGCGCCTGATAACACATGATAGTCGTCTCCAATTCGGTCGACCACTGACTCGATGGCTGAATTAAGAACTTCTACAATTAATACAAAAAAAACAACCATGATTAACAAAACTTTCTCTACCGAAGATTCACCTAATATTAAAGCTAGAGGAATTAAAACTAACGACAACCAGACTTCTTGCCTAAAAGCAGCTTCAGAGCGGTAACAGGATTTAAGCCCTTTCATTGAGAATTCATACGCAGTAAAAATTCTCTTTAGGCCAACAGCTTCATTTTTCACGAGTCGCTAATTAAATGGTTAAAATAGTTAAATCGATTTTACACATAAACTTAATTATGAGAATAGCATTAGGCGTTGAATACATGGGTACCAATTTCCATGGTTGGCAGTTGCAAAAATCTGGCATTCGAACCGTACAAGAGGTTGTTGAAAAAGCACTTTCAAAAATTGCTGATCATCCTGTTAGGGTTTTTTGTTCTGGAAGAACAGATGCTGGTGTACACGCTATTGAACAGGTTATTCATTTTGAAACACAGTCAGATCGCGAAGACGATGCCTGGATTTTTGGTGGCAATGTTAATCTTCCTCATGATGTTAACTTTACTTGGGCAAAGCGCGTCGATGATGATTTTCATGCTAGGTTTAACGCAGTTGCTAGACGCTACAATTACAAAATTCACAACTCCAGAATTCGCTCTGCTATTATTGGCCATCATTCACTTTGGGAGCCAAGAGATCTGAATATTGATGATATGAATCAAGCTGCACAATATCTGCTTGGAAAGCATGATTTTTCAGCCTTTAGAGGTAGTCTGTGTCAAGCAAAGTCTCCTATTAAGACCATTGAATTTATCCATATAACCAAAAACAATGACGAAGTTTTACTAGATATTAAAGCCAATGCTTTTTTGCATCACATGGTTAGAAATATCGTAGGCACACTATTAAAAATAGGCAGAGGTGAGAAGTCTGTTGAATGGATTGAGGTAGTATTGGCATCTAAACAACGCAAAGAGGCTGGTGCAACAGCCCAGCCTCAAGGTTTATATTTTATAAAAGCGTTTTATTGAATTAGAATACAAGATTCATCATTGTCATCATTACCACTAAGAATAAAATAGTCATAATACTACCTGCCTTAATAAAGTCTGAAACCTTATAGCCACCTGGGCCCATAATCAAAGCATTCACCTGATGAGTTGGGATCAAGAATGAGTTTGAGGTTGCAATCGCTACTGTTAAGGCATAAATTGCAGGATCTGCACCAACCTGAATGGCGATATTAACAGCAATTGGCACCAAGAGAATCGTAGCACCAACGTTAGACATGACCAAGGTAAAGAATGTTGCTAATACTGCAATCGACGCTAGAACAATCCATGGTGCCATATCACCAACTACTTTAACTGTTTCTTGAGCAATCCATAATGCGGTGCCCGTCTTAGAGACAGCTAAACCTAATGGGATCAAACTGGCTAGTAAAAATACAGTTTTCCAAGAAACCGCTCTATAAGCTTCTTCAATCTTCAGTACTTTTGTCAAGATCATGCCAAGTGCACCTGTCATCAAAGCGATAGAAAGCTTAATATCTGTAAATAAAATTAAGAACAATGCAATTGAAAAGAAGATACCAGCCCATTTAACCTTATCAGGACGAGACTCTTCTTTAACTGGGTACTCTGATGTCACCACAATAAAATCAGTGTTGTTTTGTAGTCGCTCTAAATCTTCCCAGCGTACGTGCGCTACTAATGTGTCACCCGATTGAAATGGAAGGTCACGAATACCTTCGCCTTCTTTTAATGTTTTTCCGCCACGGTGCAGAGCAACCATCGCCAAACCATAAGTCTTTCTAAGCCAAACATCACGGGCTGTTTTTCCAATAAGTGTAGAATTTGGCGGAATAACGACTTCAGCAGTACCACAATTTTGTGTTGATAAAAGATCTGAGAATTTTTCAATCTTATCAGATAGATTCAATTTAAAGCCTTCAACAAAACCATCCAAGTCTTCCTTAGAAGTAAGCAAGCCTAATGTCATGTTAGCTTCAATTGCAGTACTACGGTCAACTGAATCATGCCCAACTAAAGTATTATTGTTGGTATCTTGAATAGCTATAATTCTCACACGTGAGATAGTTTCAATATCATCAAGCTTCATACCAACCAAAGTACTATCAGACGGCACACCAACTTCATATAAATCATAGTTGATCTTGTAGACTTCCTGGAAATGTTCAACCGCAGAAACTGATTCTGGTCGATTTTCTTTAGTAGTTGGTAGTACAAACTTACCGGCAACAACAAAAAAGATAATGCCCGTCGCCACTAAAGCAATACCGATTGGTGTTACTGAGAATAAACCCCAAGTATCCATCTGATTTTCAACAGGCAAACCTTGATTGGTTGTTAGAATAAGATCATTTAGTAAGATTAACGGACTTGATCCTACCATTGTCATGGTGCCGCCAAGAATAGCTGTAAAACCCATTGGCATCAAAAGTCTCGACATTGGAACACCTGAGCGCGAAGAAATTCTACTCACCACTGGAATAAATAAAGCAGCTGCGCCAACGTTTTGCATAAATGACGAAATAAAACCAACTGCTGAAGACACAATAGGAATGATTCTTGTTTCAGAGCGTCCGCCAACTTTAAGAATAAAAGCAGCTACCTTTGTCATTAGGCCAGTTTTATCGAGTCCTGCGCCAATAATCATCACTGCAACAATCGACATAACTGCATTAGATGAAAATCCGTCAAATAACCTTTCATTGTCAACTAAGCCACCCTCAAGTCCCATTAGTGAATAAACCAATGGTAGCGATGTCAAGCCTAGAATAACCATAATGGTAATTGCCGCCTCATCTACCTCAACAACTTCAAATGCAAAAAGATAAATGGTTAATAATAAAATACCGAGCATCCATGCAATTGGCGCTGTAGGAGCAACAAGAGCAAGCCAGAAGCTAAAAGCTAAAAAAATACTAGCTGCAATAATTTTTACATTAGACATGAATCCCTTTTTTTATAAATAAATAATAAGCCTTATTATAATGTAATAATCATATTATGAACTATTGATATTCTTAAAATATCGTTAGTGAAATTCAATAATAAGCGCTAATTTGAACTTTATAGCTGTCATTAATCATGTTCTCTTCTATTTCACTCTTTTAAATGTTTGACAGTGTGACTATGATAAAATTTTACAGAACCATAAGTCGAAACAACCGCAAAAGGAAAAAATGTGTAATCATAACGACTACGAAGAAGATATTAAACAATTATTTATTAACAATAGTCAGTGGGTTGATGAAATCAATCAACGAGATGAATTATTCTTTTCTAATCTTTCTACACAACAAACACCGGAGTATTTATGGATTGGCTGTTCTGATAGTCGTGTGCCTGCTAATGAATTAGTAAAAATGGATCCTGGTATGGTTTTTGTACATCGCAATATTGCTAACTTAGTTAATTCAGGTGATATGAATGTCTTGGCGGTCATTCAATATGCGGTTGAGATTCTTAAAGTGAAGCATATTATAGTGACTGGGCATTATGGTTGTGGTGGCGTCCAAGCAGCGATAAACACTAGTAACCCTGATTTAATTGACAACTGGATTAGGCCTATACGTAAGTACTACCAGCGCGCCAAAAGTGGGTTGAAAAACCTTTCCACAGATGAACAAGTAGATAGGTTATGTGAAATTAATGTGATTGAACAGGTGCGTAATATATGCTATATTCCAGTTATTAAAAAAGCCTGGAGAGATGGTCAGGCTCTATCTATTCATGGTTTTATTTATGACATCAAAGATGGGCATTTACACAATCTCAATGTTACGGTTGATAATGCTGATGATGCCGAAAAAGCGGTATCTAGAAAGTAAAACAATACCTTTAAAAATCTTCATCCCAATCAACCAATATCTGACGCTTATCCATATCAATTGATACCAAAAAAGGCTCAATATAAGGTACCCAATGTTCTTTTTTACCATTAACAACCATGACATTATTGGCGCCTGTATCAACCATATAGGAAATAGTGCCTAGAACAATACCTTGGTTATTAATCACCTCAAGTCCTGTTAGTTCGTCCCAATAGTACTCGCCCTGTGCAAGCTGAGGTAGTTGTGATTTTTCAATATACAGCTCGACGCCGATATAACGCCTGGAATCTTCTCGGTCATCTACATCCTTAAGCTGAGCAACAATAGTTTTTCCTTGTTCACGACCCTTAACAATATCAAGCGTTGTCCAAACGCCATCCACTTTAATATGCCAGGGTTGATAAGAAAGAATGTTTTTTCTTGGATAGGCGTAAGAAAATAATTTCACCCAGCCCTGAACTCCAAAAAGGCCATTAATCTGTCCGATTAATAGCCTTTTATTGTTAGAGTTGTTGCTCACTACTTACTCAGCAGCCGCTTCTTCCTCTGTTGCTGCTGCCGCTTCTGCTTGTGCAGAGGCCTTAGCTTCCGCTGCTTCAGCTTTCGCCTCTTCGTCTGCTTTAGCTTTAGCTTCTGCTGCTAATTTAGCTGTAACTGCTGCTGCTCTAGATGTTTGAGCTGCAACACGCTTCTCACGAATTGAAGGATCTTTAAATTCTTTAACAAGCTGCTTAACGCGATCAGAAACTTGCGCACCTTCTGATGCCCAGTAAGCTAATCTATCTTCTTCAATGGTAAGCCTAACTTCTTGTCCACGCGCAACTGGATTAAAATATCCAATACGCTCAATATAACCACTGTCTCTACGCTTTCTAGAGTCTGTTGCTACGATCGAATAAAAAGGTTTTTTCTTGGCTCCACCGCGGGCTAGTCTAATTTTAACCATGGGTTTTTTGCTCCTTTGTTTAATTAAAACTTACACAAAATGTATAAGACGCGAAATTATATCAGTTTTTCAAGCGCTTCTGCTAGTTTTTGTGCATCACCAGTATAGTTCATCGGAGTTAGTTTGGCTAGCGAACGTTTAGCATCCTCTGGCATATCTAAATCTTTGACAAATTCTGCCAAGACTTTAGCATCAATACTGTTACCGCGAGTCAACGCCTTAAGTTTCTCATAAGGATTCTCAATGCCATAACGACGCATAACTGTTTGAATAGGCTCTGCTAAAACCTCCCATGATGAATCTAGATCTTGATGCAAGCGCGCTTCATTGGTTTCTAGTTTTCCAATACCTTTAGCAATAGACGCATAGGCCACTAGACAATGTGCACAACTAACACCTAAATTTCTAAGTACTGTCGAGTCTGATAAATCACGCTGCCACCGAGAAATGGCTAATTTATCTGCCAAATGTGTATTCAGAGCATTAGCAATGCCTAAATTTCCCTCACCGTTTTCAAAATCAATTGGATTAACCTTATGTGGCATGGTCGACGAGCCAACTTCTCCTTCAATAGTCTTTTGCTTGAAATAACCTAGCGATACGTAGCCCCAAATATCACGACTAAAATCAATTAAGATTGTATTGAAACGATTAATGGAGTGAAAATACTCCGCCATATAGTCGTGTGTTTCAATTTGTGCCGTGTACATGGCGTAATTAACACCCAAGTCTTCAATAAACTGCCGAGTAATGCCTTGCCAATCTAGCGATGGATAAGCCGATAAATGCGCATTAAAGTTACCTACTGCGCCATTAAACTTACCCATAATTTTGACATCTTCTAACTGTTTAATTTGTCTTTTTAGACGATAAGCAAAGTTTGCCATCTCTTTGCCAACAGTTGTTGGGGAGGCAGTTTGACCATGGGTGCGTGATAACATTGGAATGGCTGCATTATCTTTAGCCATCTTGCTGATTAACGATAATACATTTTGCATTTTCTCAAGCATCACCTGACGACCATCAATCAACATCAGGGCATGTGATAAATTATTAATATCTTCTGATGTACAGGCGAAATGAAAAAATTCACTTACAGCATTTAACTCTGTATTGCCTTTGATTTGGTCTTTTAGGAAGTACTCTACCGCTTTAACATCATGATTAGTCGTGCGCTCAATATCTTTTACGGCTTGAGCATCTTCTAATGAAAAATTCGTTGCAATATCGCTTAAAAATTGAGCAGCTTCTTGGCTAAATTCAGGTACTTCTACAATATCTGCATTATTCGACAGGACTTGTAGCCATTTAACTTCAATTAGAACGCGATATTTAATTAAGCCAAACTCACTAAAAATAGTGTTAAGTATGCTGGTTTTATCAAAGTAACGCCCGTCAATTGGGGAAATTGCCGTAAGATGTGTCAGGTTCATAAGGTTGCCTATCAGATAGAAGCTGACTTATATTTCATAATATGAAAGATAAAAACTATAATATGAAAAACTTGACAGCAATAAAATGATAGAATTATACGCTTTATTACTGACGAGAAAATCACAATGAAATCAGCCTATCTTCAACATGTTAGCGAACGCCAACAAAATAACCTTCCACCTCTAGCACTCAACGCTGAGCAAGTTGCTTCAGTAGTGCAGCATCTAATCCAGAGTGATGAAGATGAATTTTATCTAGACTTACTTACTAATTGTGTACCGCCTGGTGTTGATGAAGCAGCTTATGTAAAGGCTGGTTTTTTAGCAAGCGTTGCCAAAGGGGACCAGCAATGTAATGCAATCGACCAAAAGCAAGCCACCTTCTTATTAGGCACAATGATGGGGGGTTACAACATTACCCCGCTAATCGATTTACTAGATATTGAAGCAACCGCACAAACAGCTTGTGATGCGCTATCTAAAACATTGCTTATCTATGAAGCCTACCAAACAATCATAGAAAAATCTACCAACAATAACTTTGCTAAAACTGTTGTTAATAATTGGGCAAATGCTGATTGGTTCACAGCCAAAAACAAATTACCAAAAGAAATCAAATTGACTGTCTTTCGCGTTGAAGGTGAGATTAACACCGATGATTTATCGCCCGCCACAGAAGCTTGGTCGCGTCCTGATATTCCTTTGCATGCACAATCAATGCTTGTCAAAAAAATGGATAATCCGCTAGAAACCATCGTCCAACTCAAAGAAAAAGGTCTGTCATTGGCTTTTGTTGGTGATGTAGTTGGCACTGGCTCTTCACGCAAATCAGCTATTAACTCGGTACTTTGGCATATGGGCAACGACATTGATTACGTGCCAAATAAGCGTGGTGGTGGCGTGGTACTCGGTGGCAATATTGCGCCGATCTTTTTTAACACAGCAGAAGATTCAGGCGCATTGCCAATTGAATGTGACGTCTCAAAACTGAAGATGGGTGATGAAATTACCATCTTCCCTTATGAAGGAAAAATTACTAATATTAATGGCAAAGTTGTTTCTACGTTCGAGTTAGCGCCAACCACCATGCCAGATGAAGTGCGTGCAGGTGGTCGAATTCCACTGATTATTGGACGCGGCTTAACTGATAAAACCCGTCAAGATCTAAATTTACCTGTTAGCGAATTGTTCTTACGCCCACGAGATGTAAGCAATAGTGATGCTGGTTACACCTTGGCGCAAAAAATTGTGGGTAAAGCTTGTGGCATTGAGGGTGTTCGCCCAGGCACTTATTGTGAGCCACGTATGACCACGGTCGGCTCGCAAGATACCACCGGCGCTATGACCCGTGACGAACTTAAAGAATTGGCCTGTTTAGGCTTCTCGGCTGATTTGGTGATGCAAAGTTTTTGCCATACAGCGGCTTACCCAAAACCGGTCGATCTAGAGTTACAGCATTCATTGCCTGATTTTATGCAGTCTCGTGGCGGTGTGGCGCTCAAGCCGGGTGATGGTATTATTCATTCATGGCTTAACCGCATGTTATTGCCTGATACCGTTGGCACAGGAGGTGATTCACATACACGCTTCCCTATTGGTATTAGCTTTCCTGCAGGTTCTGGCCTAGTGGCTTTTGGTGCCTCAATTGGTGTGCTGCCACTCGATATGCCGGAGTCTGTTTTGGTGCGTTTTAGTGGCACCATGCAAGAAGGCATAACCCTACGTGATTTGGTTAATGCCATCCCGTATGTTGCTATTCAGCAAGGCTTATTAACGGTTGAAAAATCAAACAAGAAAAATATTTTCTCAGGTCGTATTTTAGAAATTGAAGGTTTAGGCGATCTTAAAATTGAGCAAGCGTTTGAGCTAACTGATGCTTCTGCTGAACGCTCAGCCAATGGTTGTACGATCAAACTCAATAAAGAGCCCGTAGCAGAATACTTAAAATCTAACATTGCCTTATTATCATCAATGATAGAAAAAGATTATGAAGACAAAAAAACCATTGCTCGCCGTATCCAAGCCATGCAAAAGTGGCTAGATGCACCTGAGTTGCTAGAGGCTGACTCAGATTGTGAATATGCCGCTGTGATTGAGATTAATCTCGATGATATTAAAGAGCCAATCTTAGCTTGTCCGAATGATCCAGACGATGTAAAAACCTTGTCAGATGTGGCTAACACCAAAATTGATGAGGTGTTTATCGGCTCGTGCATGACCAATATTGGTCACTTTAGAGCAGTTGCACAACTATTAAAAGGCCAAGAAAATTTACCAACTGAACTATGGATTGCGCCGCCGACCCGCATGGACGAAGCCCAACTTCGAGCTGAAGGTGTTTATGAAACTTTCGAATCGATCACCCAACATACAGAAATACCGGGCTGTTCATTATGCATGGGTAATCAAGCGCGCGTTAAAGCCGACGCTACAGTTATTTCAACCTCAACCCGTAATTTCCCCAATCGTTTAGGCGATAATGCTGACGTTTATCTATCTTCTGCTGAGGTCGCTGCCATCGCTGCAAAGCTCGGCCGCATTCCAACAGCCCAAGAATATCTAACAGCAATGCGCGATATGCAGCCAGCCTCTAACGAAATATATCAATACTTAAACTTTGATCAAATATCTGAATATCAAGCCGCTATTGGCCACATATCACTAGATACGATTTTAGAAAAATAATACCCAAATAGTATTGGACAATAAAAATTCGAGTTTTTTATTGGTTTTAATTATAAAACAATAAAAAAGACCGCTGACTGCGGCTTTTTTATTTGTGCTTGGGATTAAGAATTACTTAATCTTAGCCTCTTTGTAGATAACATGCTGTCTTACTACAGGATCAAACTTTTTAACTTCAATCTTTTCTGGGTGAAGACGTTTGTTCTTAGTCGTTGTGTAAAAATGGCCTGTTTTAGCCGATGATACTAATTTAATTTTTTCTCTCATAACTTACTCCTAAACCTTTTCGCCACGTGCGCGGATTTCTTTAAGCACTACTTCAATACCTTTTTTGTCAACAATTCGCAAACCTTTAGCGGTTAGCTTTAATTTAACAAAACGGTTTTCACCTTCTACCCAAAAACGGTGTGTATGAAGATTTGGATAAAAACGACGACGCGTTCTGTTGTTTGCGTGTGATACATTATTACCACTAATTGGGCGCTTACCAGTTACTTGACATATCTTGGCCATGACTCTACCTTTCGAAAATCTAAAAGAAACAAATTATACTTAAAATTATTTAACTTTCCAATCTAAATTATATAAAAATTATATTCACTTTTACCTTGATTAGCTGTATCATACCCCACTTCGGAGGGATGGCAGAGCGGCTGAATGCACTGGTCTTGAAAACCAGCAAGGATTAATCTCCTTCCAGGGTTCAAATCCCTGTCCCTCCACCATCTTAATTCTTATATATCAGGGCTTTTAACTTCCAAGTCTTATATAGAAACAACAAAAATATTTAAAAATTTACCACCTATTAATGGTGGTTGATAATTTTAGTTAGAACTCTCTTCTATTTCTTAATTTTCAGATAGTGAAGCAATACTTATGTGTTTCATCCTCTAATGGGTTTTTATAATTTATACTGTCATAAAAAGCTATATTTAAATCAATATCTTTTATTATTTTCTTTTTGGGCGGGGTCTGATGGAAACAATTCAATACACAATATCTGGCATGACTCAAGATGGCCAAAAATTTAGGCCAAGTGATTGGACTGAGCGATTAGTTTGCACTCAGCCTGAGCAGTTAAAGCGCTATAGTGGGCATTTAAAAATTCGAAGGATCAACGGCATCAAATCCATTGTTTTTGACGACCAGCTAAAATATGCTTGTGCATTTACGTTTGAGCGACTCGTGTCTTTTGCTGAAACCAATCATTTACTGATGACTCAAGAGGCAATTAAAAGTTAGGCGCCTTAATCAACATAAGGCCCATGCTGATAAATTGGCTGCTTGTGTGGAATGCCGCTAGCAAACATAAACTCACTGTCTGTTTTTGCTTTAATGGATAAATTCTGCGCTTCGTTAGCTTTAATAAGTAATGATTCAGTCGTACCAAGCGTCTCATCGCCTAAAACAATATCACCCGATAACACATAAATAATTGCATTCAACCCATGATTAATATAGATCTGGTAGTGCTTATTTTGTTCCAGCGTTACGTGTTGATAAGTAATATTCGTGTGTAGCTTAATCGGAGAGGCTTCACCAACAATCGTTCGACAGTGCCCACCTTCAAAGGGGGTTAGCGGTAAATTTTCACTTAATGCCTGCTGATAACTTGGCTTAATTGTCTTTAAGTGCTTAGGTAAATTAATCCATAACTGAATACCAATACTCTGGCCTTTTGCTGCTGGCATTTCTGAATGTGCCATACCCCTCCCTGCACAAAATACCTGAGCACCACCTTTGCCAACAAAAGCATCGTTACCCAAATTGTCTTGATGATGCATGCCACCAGTTAGCATATAAGTAATTGCCTCGAAACCACGATGTGGATGTTCTGGAAAACCGTGTCCAGCTGTAATATTAAAATGATCCCACAATACAAACGGATCAAAATTCATTCGTTTTGATATTGGGAACAGTCGATTAACAGCCACGCCATCGCCTTCGAGCGTTTCTTGGGTATAGGCTTTAGTAAACATACCCATACTTTGTTGTAAATTGTTTGTTATTCATACTACAATACTAGCATGATTATTGGCATCCCAAAAGAAATTAAAATGCATGAGTATCGCGTGGGCTTAACACCACAAGGCGCTAAGATGCTGACTAAGTCTAGGCATAAAGTCATTGTAGAAACCCATGCGGGCGATGCCATTGGATTTAGCGATCAAGATTATCAAAACTCAGGTGCTGACATTGTTCAGCAGGCCAGTGATATTTTTGAACAATCAGAGCTGATTGTTAAGGTCAAAGAGCCACAAAAGGTTGAATGCAGAATGTTATCTAAAGGTCAAACATTATTCACTTATCTACACCTAGCGGCCGATCCGACACAAACTGAATTATTATTAGCATCAGGTGCCACTTGTATTGCTTATGAAACCATCACTGATGACAATGGACGCTTACCCCTGCTTCAACCCATGAGTGAAATTGCAGGCCGAATGTCAATTCAATCTGGCGCCCACCACCTAGAAAACACTCAAGGTGGGTCTGGGGTGTTACTCAGTGGGGCTTTTGGCGTAGGCTCAGCCCAAGTATTGGTACTGGGAGGTGGCGTTGTGGGCACGAATGCGGCTAAAGTGGCCTTAGGCATGGGTGCTGATGTGACAATCCTTAATCGCTCAATTTCAGAGCGACTAACCAGTTTTCAACAGCAGCACGGTGCCCAACTGACTGTCAATTTATCCAGCCAAGCCAACATTGAACAACAACTAAAAACAGCCGACTTGGTGATTGGCGCAGCACTTGTTGTAGGCGCTTCAGCACCAAAACTGATTACCCAAGATATGCTTAAGTTGATGAAAAAAGGTTCTGTGTTGGTTGATGTCTCGATTGACCAAGGCGGCTGTTTTGAAACCTCAAAGATGACCACGCACGACAAGCCAACCTATGTGATTGACGACATTATTCATTATTGTGTGGGTAATATGCCTGGTGCGGTTGCACAGACTGCGACTTTGGCGCTCACTAACGCAACACTGCCTTATGTTATTGAGTTTGCCGATAAAGGCATTCAAAAAGCCTTGCTTGGTAATTCAAATCTGGGGAATGGATTAAATATTTATCAAGGCAAAGTAACTCACAAAGCGGTTGCTGAAAGTCTAGGTTATCAACACAGTTCAGTCAGTTTCTAAACGCCGTACTGATCTCGATAAGCCTCAATACGCTCGATCAATGCTTGGTCATCGCCTTGTTTTAAATAGTCAATTAAATGACCTAGGTTGATAATACTTAGCACGGTAATGCCAAAGTTTTCTTCAACTTCTTGAATAGCTGACTTATCACCCTTGCCTTTTTCTTGACGATCAACTGCTACAATAACACCTTTGGCAGTGGCGCCATTTGCGTCAATAATGTCCATCGCTTCACGAATTGCAGTGCCAGCAGTAATAACATCGTCAATAATTAGTACGTTACCCTCTAAAGCATGGCCAACAATATCGCCGCCTTCGCCATGAGTTTTTGCCTCTTTACGATTAAAGCTATAAGGTACATTGATACCGAATGAATCATTCAATGCCATAGCTGCTGCTGTTGCTAGTGGAATACCTTTGTAAGCCGGGCCAAATAAGACATCAAAGTCTAGCTTGCTGACTTGAATGGCTTGTGCATAGAACTTGCCCAATCTTGATAAATGTTCGCCTGTGTTAAAAGCGCCAGCATTAAAAAAGTAAGGACTGACTCTTCCTGACTTAAGCGTAAATTCACCGAACTTTAGTGCGCCAATTTCTAACATAAAATCTACAAAGTCTTTTTGATACTGTTCCATACATTCCTCTAAATCATTAAAATATTCCCAATGAATAGAATTATAACGGCTAATGTCAACGGCATTCGAGCAGCTGAACGAAAAGGTTTTTTTGCCTGGATGAAAATCCAGGATGCCGATGTTGTTTGCGTGCAAGAGATTAAAGCTCAGGAAGATCAATTGGATGAGCGTTTTTATCCTGAAGGCATTTACACCTATTACAAGCCAGCTGAACGCAAAGGCTATAGCGGAACAGGCTTATATTGCAAACATAAACCTGATCGGGTTATTTTTAGTCCTTGGGAAGATTTTGATTTTGAAGGACGCTTTATTCAAGCCGATTTTGGCAAGCTAAGTGTTATCTCAATTTACATTCCATCAGGGTCCGCTAAAGAAGAGCGCCAAAAATATAAAATAGATTTCATGATTGAACGTTTTCTACCTTATTTACAAGCGCTTCAAGAAGATGGGCGTCAATATATTATTTGCGGTGATATTAATATCGTACACAAAGAGATTGATATCAAAAACTTTAAAGGCAACAAAAATCGTTCTGGCTGTCTGCCTGAAGAGCGTGACTATATGGAGCAACTCTTTACTACAGAAAAATTTGTAGATGCATTTCGAGAAGTTAATCAAGAGGCCAATCAATACACCTGGTGGTCAAACCGCGGACAAGCTTGGGCTAACAACACAGGTTGGCGTATTGATTACCAAATACTCAGTGGAAACCTCAAAGGTCGTGTTAAAAATGCCAGTGTGTATAAAGATGAGCGCTTTTCAGACCACTCACCCTTGATCATTGATTACGACTTATGAAGGTAGAAAATACCAAGAGTATTAGAAAAATTCAAAGCTTCGTCAAGCGCTCTGGCAGACTCACAGAGGGGCAAAAATACGGCCTCAAAGAGCTCTGGCCTAACTTTGGCATTAACCCAAAAGCTGGGCAATTAATTAATTTTGACATCGTATTTCCAAAACAACAACCTGTTTTTCTAGAAATTGGCTTTGGCAATGGAGATTCCTTGTTAGAGATGGCCATTAATGAACCTCATCATAATTTTTTAGGCATTGAAGTTTATGAAGCTGGCGTTGGTAGATTAATTAATGAAGCTCATAAACATAATCTTGGCAATTTAAGAGTTTTAAAAGAAGATGCGGTAGAAATATTAAAAGATAACATTAGTGATGACAGCTTGTCTGGATTTCAGTTATATTTCGCAGACCCCTGGCATAAGAAAAAGCATTATAAGCGCCGCATTGTTCAAACTGAATTTATGAATTTAATCTCAAAAAAACTGATTAATAAGGGTTTTGTCCATATGGCAACTGACTGGGAGAACTATGCTGAATATATGATGGAGGTGCTTGAGGCCCACCCACACTTTAAAAACACACTTAGTGCCCATACCTATTCTTTAAGACCTGAGCGACGTCCAATTACTAAGTTCGAAAGGCGTGGTGAGCGATTAGGACATGGCGTTTGGGATTTGCTTTTTACTAACGAGAAATAAAATGATTTTTCCTTTATTTGTAATAATAACCTTGCTTGAAATCTATGTCATAGTTTCAGTTGGCGAATCTATAGGTGGCTTTTCTACGGTTTTATTAGTGGTCATCACAGCCCTTATTGGCTCAACTCTACTCAAACAACAAGGCTGGTCAACCATGGCCAAAGCTCAAAATGCCATAGCTAATGGTCAAACACCGGCATTTGAAATGCTAGAAGGCGTGGTGATACTGATTTCAGGTGTGTTGTTATTAACCCCTGGATTTATTACTGATGCCGTTGGCCTATTAGGATTAATGCCTTTTTCTAGAGCTTATTTTATCGATAATTTATTAAAGAAAAATGCTCAGAAAATTTTTACAAAAAAAGGATCTTCTTTTGTAAATGACTCTCAAACTCCAAAAGAACCAAACACTAAGCAGAAAAATAAAACCCTTGAGGGTGAATTTTGGGAGGATTAAAAACCCTAAGTCAGTGGCTTACTTGGCAGCAAGGTTGTCACACTCAGGAGATTGACCTAGGGTTGGAGCGCATTCAAAATGTTTACTCAAAGCTGTTTCCTAATGGTGTGCCTTTTACAACTATTACCGTTGCTGGCACTAATGGTAAAGGGTCAACCGTCGCTTTTATTGAAAGCGTTTATCTAAAAACTTCCTTTAAAATTGCAAAATTTACGTCACCTCATATTTTAAATTACAATGAGCGCTTTATGGTTGATGGGTCTCAAGCCACTGATCAACAAATTTGCGATGCATTTGAAGAAATTGAACAAGTTAGAGATAATATATCATTAACTTATTTCGAATTTTCAACCTTAGCTGCACTACTTATCTTTGCCAAGCAAAAAGTTAATATTGCCATTTTAGAGGTAGGCCTTGGTGGCCGCCTAGATTCGACTAATGTTGTTGATACAGATATTGCTGTCATTACTAATATCGCTATCGATCATGTTGATTACTTGGGAGATACGCGCGAGCTTATTGGACATGAAAAATCAGGCATCATGCGTGCCAACATACCTTGTGTTTGCGGTGATATCGATCCACCAAAGTCCTTGCAAAAACATGCCGATACCATTGGTGCTTTGCTAGAATTTTTACAACAACCTTATACTGGGAGGTTGTCACTTAAGGGCGATCATCAACAACAAAACGCTGGTTTAGCAGCTTTATGTATTAAAAAATTAGACTATAAATTTGCCGTAGATGATACAACAATCTACCAAGGCCTTGAGTCTGCTCAACTTGAGGCGCGCTTTCAAATTAAGCAAATTCGCAATAAATGCGTAATTTTTGATGTTGCACATAATGAAGCTGCTGTTCATGTTTTGTCAAAAGAACTGGCTAAAGACAAGCAGCCAACATTAGCCATATTTTCAGCCCTTAAGGATAAAAATATTGTCCGCATGATTGGCGCCATCTCACCCAATATTGATGAATGGCTGTTAGTGCCTCTTGACGTTCATCGGGCAGCTGACATGAATTTCTTAATAGATCAATTCCCACTTAAAGCAGTTATTCATGCTTCTGACAGTATGGATTTAGCTATTGACCAAGCGTTAAAACAGCACTCTTATCAGCGTATTGTCATTTTTGGTTCTTTTTATGTAGTGGCAGATGCATTAAAAGTACTTAAGTGATGCTTGATTAGAAAACCTTGTAAAATTGGCGCACATAGCAAAACATTCTCTGGAGAGAGTTGATGAATGAGTTTTTTGTAAATACCTGGAATACAATTATTTTACTGGCTTGGTCTGATTGGGTAACTGTGGTTATTTTGATCGCATTCCTAGTATTGGGCTTTAAGCGAGGCATGGCAAAAGAGTTAATCAACTTTGCTTTTTTATTGCTTGCTATTATTCTTGCGTGGATGTTTTACCAGCCCCTAGCAGTTAGTGTTACAGTTACTTGGCTTCTACTTTCTCATCAATCACATATGGCCATTGCCTTTGGTGTTATTTTTATTGGTGTGTTGCTAATCAAAAAAGCTGTGTATAGGCTCACGGATATCTCATCTCAAATAAGCAATCCATGCGCCTTAAACAGGCTCTTTGCCTACTTTGTATTTTTGAGTGCTGCTGCTATTGTCAGCTGGTACTATTTAGATATTATTGCCAATTTAGGCATCATGGAAATTGTGGTAACAAATGATTCGATGCGAATCGGTTTATCTTTTGCGCTAACCTTTGCTATTATTATTGGAGTATGCTTTAGCATTTCCAATATGTTGAATGTCTCGATTGATTCATCAAAGCCTTGTACATTATCAGTTTTCTTCAAAAAAATTCTCGATGCACTGCATTCTCTTGATCGAATACTAAATGCTAAAAATATTAATAGCAATAGTAATAATTTCGGTGGACTACTGATTGGTCTAATCAAAGGAAGTTTGGTGATTTTAATTATGGTACTGGTATTTCAAAGTATCGACAGCGTCTCTCAACAACACTTCTGGATTGAGGCAAATGGCGCGTTAAGAACCTTCCAAGATGTCGCTTCAGGCATCAAACCTGCTTTGTCAGAATATCTTCTATTTATCAAAAACGAATAAGGAAAACCTTTTATGTGCGGCATTGTTGGCATTCTATCCACTACTAAAAAAGACACGGCTGTCTATATTTATGACGCCCTAACTATTCTTCAGCATCGAGGTCAAGATGCCTCAGGGATTGTCACCGCCCACAAGGGTCGATTCTACATGCGAAAATCTAATGGCTTGGTAAAAAATTCTTTTAGAACTGGGCATATGTCCTCTTTACTGGGAGACATGGGTATTGGTCATGTACGCTACCCAACAGCAGGTAGCTCAAGTGGCGCAGAAGCACAACCTTTTTATGTTAACTCTCCTTATGGTATTGCCTTTGCCCATAATGGCAACTTAACCAATACTAAAGAATTGGCTAAAGAATTATTTGAACAAGATCGAAGACATATTAACACCAATTCTGATTCTGAAATTTTGCTCAATGTATTTGCCAGTGAGCTTGCCAAACAACAAAAACAACATATTAACGAACAAGATATTTTTGCTTCGATCAAACAAGTGCATAAGCGTGTTCGTGGTGCTTACGCTACCATTGGCATTATTCCAGGATTTGGTATTTTCGGCTTTAGAGATCCAAATGGTATTCGCCCACTTATTCTTGGAAAGCGCACAACCCAAGGTGGCACCAAGTATATGCTTGCCTCTGAAAGTGTTGCTTTAACTGCTCTTGGTTATGAAATAACTCAAGATGTTAGGCCTGGTGAAGCGGTTGTGATTGATCGCAAAGGCAATATATTTGTACAGCAATGTGCAGAGCGACCAAAATATTCGCCTTGTATTTTTGAGTTTGTCTACTTTGCTAGACCTGATTCAGTTATTGATAATATTTCTGTATACAAAGCCAGACTTAGAATGGGTGAGCGTTTAGCAGCCAAAATTCACAAAGAGTGGGGTGATGAAAAAATTGATGTGGTTATCCCCATTCCTGACACCTCTCGCGTATCAGCTCTACAATTGGCTAATGAGCTAGGTATAAAGTATTCAGAAGGGTTAATTAAAAATCGCTACATTGCTCGCACTTTCATTATGCCCGGACAAAAACTACGCAAAAAATCTGTTAGACAGAAACTTAGCGCTATTGGGCTTGAGTTTAAAGGTAAGAATGTACTACTAGTAGATGACTCTATTGTTAGAGGCACAACCAGTGAGCAAATTGTCAAAATGGCCAGAGATGCTGGTGCTAAAAAAGTCTTCTTTGCTTCAGCTGCACCTGCTGTTCGCTATCCTAATGTTTATGGTATCGACATGGCCAGTGAAAAAGAATTTATCGCCCACAATAAAACCACTGAGGAGGTATGTCAAGCCATTGGCGCTGATCGATTAATTTACCAAGATTTAGATGATCTAATTTGGTGTGTGCAACAAGGTAATAAAGAAATAACCGAGTTTGATTGCTCTTGTTTTGATGGTAAATATGTCACGGGTGATATTAATAAAAAATACCTAGATGAGATTGAAGCTGTGAGAGCAGATTCTGTTAAAGAAAAGAACTACACCAACGAAAGCTCTGAACTCATCTGCAATGATGTAGAATAAACCCTCTTTGTTAATTTTTTAAATTCAATGAAAACTTTAAATTTCGACACTATAGCGATTCGAGAAGGCTACCAAACAACAGCTGAACAAGAGCACTCTGAAGCAATATTTATGACTTCAAGTTTTGTGTTTGATTCAGCTGAGCAAGCAGCTAAACGTTTCTCTAAAGAAGAGCCTGGCAATATTTATGCGCGCTTTACCAACCCAACTGTAGGCGCTTTTGAGAGAAAACTAGCCGCACTTGAAGGTGCACAAGCCTGCGTCGCCACTTCTTCTGGCATGGCTGCTATTTTCGCCACTCTAATGGCACTCTTAAAATCGGGTGATCATATCGTTGCTTCGCGTGATATGTTTGGCACAACTACTGTCATGCTAAACTCAATAGTGGCTAAATTTAACATCGACATAAGCTATGTTGATTTGTCTGATTTGTCCGCCTGGGAATCATCCATTAACGACAAAACAAAATTATTCCTACTAGAAACGCCTTCTAACCCATTGGGTCAGGTGGTTGATATTACTGCTCTTAGTAAAATCTCTAAAGCGCATGATATTTTATTAGCAGTTGATAATTGCATTTTAACACCAGCCCTGCAAAATCCAATTGCTCTAGGAGCAGATATTGTCATTCACTCTGCCACTAAATATATTGATGGCCAAGGTCGTTGTTTAGCAGGTGCTGTTTTAGGCACTGAAGATATTATGGAACAGGTACATGGCTTTGTTCGTGCTACAGGGCCTAGTCTAAGTGCATTTAATGCCTGGATTGTTCTTAAAGGCTTAGATACACTTAGCTTAAGAATGAAAGCGCATTCAGATAACGCAATGAAACTAGCAACTTGGCTGGAGCAGCAAGAATCTATCGAAAAAACTCATTACTTAGGTCTTGAGTCTCACCCACACCATCAGTTAGCCAAAAGCCAGCAGTCTGGCTTTGGTGGTATCGTTTCATTCGAAGTTAAGGGCGGTCGCAAGGCGGCATTCAAACTTATCAATGCCACAGAGATTTTTTCCATTACTGCTAATCTTGGTGATACAAAGTCCACCATTACCCACCCATTCAGCACGACACATGGGCGTCTAACAGATGAAGAAAAATCAATGACTAATATTTCTGAAGGATTGGTCAGACTTTCTATTGGACTTGAAGATGTGAACGACTTGATAGCTGATATAAACAAAGGACTTTGATGTATAATTTAATCAAAAATGATACTAGGTAGATCTATGCAAAATTCATATTCATACGATGAGTTAATTCAATGTGGTAATGGCGAGTTATTTGGCCCAGGTAATGCACAATTACCACAACCGCCTATGCTAATGTTTGACAGAATCACTCACATTTCAGATGAAGGCGGATTACATGGTAAAGGTGAAATTGTTGCTGAGCTTGATGTAAATCCTGACTTATGGTTCTTTGGTTGTCATTTCAACAATGATCCCGTTATGCCTGGTTGTCTAGGTTTAGATGCTATGTGGCAGTTAATTGGCTTTCACCTAGGATGGTTAGGCGGTCCAGGACGTGGACGCGCATTGGGTGGTAGTATTAAATTTACCGGTCAAGTACTACCAACTGCTAAAAAAGTTACCTACCGCATTAATCTTAAGCGTGTTATTGCTCGTAAGCTTTACATGGGTATTGGCGATGCAACAATGGAAGTTGATGGCAAGGTTATCTATGAAGCTAGCGGCCTAAAAGTAGGATTATTTACCGATACGAGTGAATTCTAATGAATAGAGTTGTCATCACTGGAATGGGTATTGTTTCTAGCTTAGGCGCAGATTGCAATGAGGTACTAGAATCTTTAAAAACTGCAAAATCTGGTATTAAGTTTGATGAAACCTACGCAGAGCTAGGTTTAAGGTCTAACGTTTCTGGGCAAGTTGCTGAAGTTGATCCAAGTAAGATTATTGATCGAAAAATGATGCGCTTTATGGCAGATGCTGCTATTTACAATGCCATCGCATTGGATCAAGCTATCAAACAATCCGGCCTAACCGAAGAGCAAGTTTCAAACCCACGTACCGGACTTATTATGGGATCTGGTGGCGCTTCTAACCAAAATGTAGTTGAAGCAGCAGACATTCTAAGAGAGAAAGGCATTAAGCGTGTTGGGCCTTATCGCGTTCCACGCACCATGGGTTCAACAACATCAGCTTGTTTGTCAACCATGTTCAAAATTAAAGGTATTAATTACTCAATCAGCTCGGCTTGTTCTACTTCTGCCCACTGTATTGGTAATGCTATGGAACAAATTCAAATGGGCAAGCAAGATGTTGTGTTTGCAGGCGGCGGTGAAGAGCTAGACTGGTCATTAACGATGTTATTTGATGCTATGGGTGCACTATCAAGCAAATACAATGAAACACCTGAAAAAGCATCACGTGCTTACGATGCTGATCGTGATGGTTTTGTAATTTCTGGTGGTGGTGGTGCATTAGTTCTTGAATCATTAGAGCATGCTCAGGCACGTGGTGCAACTATTTTAGCCGAGCTAACTGGTTATGGCGCTACCTCTGATGGTTTTGACATGGTTGCACCATCAGGCGAAGGTGCAAAGCGTTGTATGGAGCTTGCTATTTCTACTGTTAATGGCCCAATTGATTATATCAATGCACATGGCACCTCAACACCGGTTGGTGACACGAAAGAACTTGGCGCTATCAAAGAAGTTTTTGGCGACAATATTCCGAATGTTGGCTCAACCAAATCTTTATCAGGCCATGCACTAGGTGCAGCTGGTGTTAACGAAGCTATTTACTCATTACTCATGATGCAAAATAGCTTTATGGCTGAATCTGTTAATATTGAAAACCTTGACGAAGCTGCTGATGGCATTCCTATTGTTCGATCAACTACCATTCAATCGATTAATCGAGTGATGTCGAATAGTTTTGGCTTTGGTGGTACAAATGCTTGTTTGGTATTCGAAAAATACAAAGCATAAATCAATCCAACTAAACAGATAAAAAAGGCCGCTTAATTTGCGGCCTTTTTAATATACGGAATACTAGTTAACAACCTAAGGCCTAGTATCAATCTCTTGTTTTTCCTTCTCAGATGGCAGCATATCCTCTTTTGTAATGCCCATAGCAAGAATCATAGAGCTAGCAACATAGATCGAAGAATAAGTACCAATAAGTACGCCAATCAATAATGCCAATGCAAAGCTATGAATAGTCTCACCACCCAAAAAGAACAAGGCTATTAACACTAACAAAGTCGTTAATGACGTCATAATTGTTCTAGATAAAGTTTGATTAAGCGCGCCATTAATAATAGTTGCTGGATCTACATGGCGAGTCGAAAGAAAGTTTTCGCGAATTCGGTCAAACACAACAATCGTATCATTAAGTGAATAACCAATGACTGCAAGAACAGCTGCCAATACGGTTAAATCAAATTCAAATTCAAACAGCGAAAAGAAACCTAGCGTGATAATGACATCATGAATAAGGGCAGAAATAGAGCCCAGTGCAAAACGATATTCAAAGCGAAATGCTACATAAATTAAGATACCTATCAATGCGTATAACATTGCCAAGCCACCATCATTAGTCAACTCTTCTCCAACCTTGGGGCCAACAAATTCAACGCGTCGAATGTCTACATCACTGCCCAATAATTGAATTATCTTAGTACTCAGCTTAGCACTTGAAAGTGACTGTGGTTCAAGACGTATTAATATTTCATTGGTAGAACCAAAGTACTGAATATTAGCCCTATTAAAGCCAGCCTCAGCCATTGTCGCTCTAACTTCAGATAGATCTACGCCTTGTTTGTAGCCAACCTCGATTAAAGTTCCACCTGTAAAGTCGATACCTAGTTTTAGGCCATTGGTGGTTAATGTAAAAATACTAAGCACAACCAGCATTGCTGAAAAAATAATAGCATAGGTACCTTTTCCAACAAAATCAATGCTTGGAACGTTTAAAGCTTTTAGGCTCATATCGAGATCTCCTCTAATTTCTTACCGCCATAAATCTTATTAATAATGGCGCGTGAAACAATAATGGCTGTAAACATAGAAGTTACAATACCAATAGACAAAGTAATGGCAAAGCCTTTAATAGGGCCGGTACCAAAACTAAAGAGTACCAGCGAAGCAATCAGCGTTGTAATGCTCGCATCTGCAATCGTTAGTAGCGCTTTATCATAGCCTGCAGCAATAGATTTCTGAATATTGCTATTTGTACCAAGCTCTTCTTTAATGCGCTCAAAAATAAGTACGTTGGAGTCAACTGCCATACCCACTGTTAGCACGATACCTGCAATACCTGGCAAGGTTAAAGTTGCTTGTAATAAAGATAAAACAGCCACAATCATGACCAAATTAAGTGTTAGGGCAACATTGGCCACTAAACCAAAAACTCGATAACGAAATGCCATAAATATTAACACTAAAATAAAGCCAACAATAACACTAATGACGCCTTTGGCAATATTGTCCGCGCCCAAACTTGGACCAATGGTTCTCTCTTCGATAATTTCAATAGGTGCTGACAATGAGCCCGCTCTTAGTAAAAGCGATAAGTTTCTAGCTTCGCGAGCACTATCAATGCCTGTAATTTGGAACCTGGATGAGAAAGTTCCTTGAATGGTAGCTGCATTAATAATATCTTGCGTTTTAGAGCGTTTTTTAACTAACTTACCATTTTCTGAAACTGTTTCAACCTTGTTTTCAATGAACACAACGGCCATACGATGGTGCAAGTATCTTTTTGTGGTATCTAGCATTGCTCGACCACCTGCACTATCTAGTGTGATATTAACCATGGGCGTTGCGTTTTCAGAGTCTACGCCTGAAGCAGCGCCAGTAATATTTTCACCCGTTGCAATCACTCGAGTTTTTAACAATAATGGGCGTCCGTCTCTAAAATAATAAAGCTTAGATCCGATTGGCGCTCTGCCCGATTGAATGGCAGTTTGCGGGTCATTCTTCTCGTCAACTAGACGAAACTCTAGCGTTGCCACTGCGCCAAGAATCTCTTTTGCACGAGCCGTATCTTGCACACCTGGAAGTTGTACAACAATGCGCTCTAAGCCTTGCTGCTGAATAATAGGCTCTGCAACACCCAGCTCATTGACTCGGTTTCTTAACGTGGTAATATTTTGCTTTAATGCATGGCTTTTTGCTTCAGTCAGAGCACTTTCACTAATGCCAATACTAACCACTAATTCATCATCATTGGCAACATCAAGCACAACCAGATCACTTAATTCAGAGTCAATCAAATCTAGCCCAGCATCTTTTGATGTAGGTGTTTTAAAGTGAACCAATACAACATCTCTTTCTTTATTAATACTCTTATAAAGTCGATCTTTTCTAAGCAATGTGCGTAACTCATTGTAAGATTTGTCAAGCGAGCTATTCGCCACCGCCTGCATATCCACCTCTAAAAGAAAATGTACACCGCCACGAAGATCCAAGCCAAGTGACATCGCCTTACCGCCAAAGCTCGACAACCATGCTGGAACAGATGGCGCCAAGTTAAGGGCTGTAACATAATCACGCCCCATTTCTTCTTTCAAGACTTCTTTGGCACTTAGTTGAGACTTGTTATCCTTGAACCTTGCCAAGACTCGACGCCCCACCAATTCAACTGATTTATAACTCACATTTTTATTATCGAGTGTCGCCTTAACTTTGTCCAAATCAGACTGAGAAACGGCCGCATCACCTGCAGCAGAAATCTGCACGGCAAGGTCTGAACCGAAAACGTTAGGTAACGCATACAGTACAGATAGCAATAAGAAAAATGCGATTAAAGTGTTTTTTAGCGCAGAAAATTGATTCATGAAAAACTCGGGTTAATTAAATTTTAGTGCTGCCTTTAGGTAGCTTTTGATTAATACCTTGCTTTTGAACCTTGACCACAACATTCTGGGCAATTTCCAAAGTCGCAAAAGACTCATCAACTGTCGTAACCTTTCCTACAATACCACCATTAGTTACCACTTCATCACCCTCTTTAAGGGCGCCTAATAAAACTTTATGCTCTTTCGCACGTTTCTGCTGAGGTCTGATGAGTAAAAAATACATCAGCACAAACATCACAATTAAAAATGGCAAGCCGCCCATTGGATCGCTCACACCTGATGCCACCTCTTCTGCGAATGCAGGGGTAATAATTAAGTCTAATAAATTCATCTTCTTTTCTCCTATTAATTAATAACGTCTAGTCCGCCCATGTAGCTTTGCAACACGGCTGGAATTTTAATACTGCCATCAGCTTGCTGATGGTTCTCTAATACTGCAACCAAGGTTCGGCCTACAGCAAGACCAGAACCATTTAGTGTGTGTAATAGTTCTGGCTTATTAGTTTCTTTATTTTTATATCTTAGCTGTAAACGACGTGCCTGAAAATCTTCAAAACACGAGCAAGAAGAGATTTCTCTATACGTGTCTTGGCCCGGAAGCCAAACTTCTAAATCGTACGTTTTAGCAGCAGAAAATCCAAGATCGCCTGTGCATAAATTTACCTTTCGATAAGGCAATTCTAACGCTTGCAAAATACCTTCAGCATGAGATGTTAATACTTCTAAAGCTGCATAAGAATCTTGCGCTTTAACCACCTGTACAAGCTCTACTTTTTCAAATTGATGCTGTCGAATCAGGCCACGTGTGTCACGCCCATAAGCACCCGCTTCAGATCTAAAACTTGGTGTATGACCAACAAACTTAAGCGGTAAATCTTTTTCATTGACAATAGTGTCACGCATCATATTGGTAATTGGAACCTCACCCGTTGGTGTCAGGTAAAGTGTTTTAGCTTCACCCTCTTCTCCGTGTAGGTGCGTCTTGAAAAGATCAGCCTCAAATTTAGGCAATTGACCTGTTCCCGTTAAAGATTCACTATTAACCAAGTATGGCACATAAGCCTCGATGTAGCCATTTTTTTCACTATGCTGATCCAGCATAAACTGAGTTAATGCACGATGAAGACGGGCCATCTTGCCTGTCATGACCGAGAATCTAGCGCCTGCAATTTTAGCTGCAGTCTCAAAATCAAGGCCATGCATTTCACCCAAATCAACATGATCTTTAACTTCAAAGTCATAAATACCTGGCTCACCCCATTTTGACACCTCAACATTGTCATCTTCACAATCACCATTAGGCACCGATTCATGGGGGATGTTTGGCATAGATAAGGCGATATCGTCAATTTTGGTTTGAATTTCTTGCAATTCAGACTTCGCACTCTCAAGCTCGTCACCTAAATTGGTCACCGCTTCTAGTAAAGGCTTTATATCCTCACCGGCTGCTTTGGCTTTACCAATAGACTTAGACTGCGTATTACGTAAATTTTGCAGCTCTTGAGTTTTAACCTGATTTCTTTTTCTTCTATTTTCTAAATCAGTTAACTCTTTGATATCAAAAGAAAAATTGCGCCTACTAAGCGCTTTGGCGACTGACTCTATGTCATTTCTTAGTTGCTTTATACTTAGCATTGGTATATAATAGTTTCCTTATATTGATTTGAAGCCCTTGTCAACCCAAAGATTTCAAATAAAACTCATTCGGGAAATTATACTATGTTTAACTCATTTTCATCTGCTGATGCATGCAAACTATTGGCTAATGGGGCGCAGCTTGTAGACGTTCGCACAACAGCAGAATTTTCTCGTGGCGCGCTGCCTAATGCTATCAGTTTACCGCTTCAGGGCATCATGAATGCGGCCAATATTATTGACAAAAATAAAGCGATAATTTTGTATTGTTTAAGTGGTGCACGCTCTGCAACGGCTAAAAATTATCTAACTCAAATGGGCTTTACAGAAGTGCATGATTTAGGCGCATTCAAAAACTATACCTGCGAATAATTTCCCTTTGTAATTACAAGTAATTGCTCTCACATTGCTTGTTAAAATCCTCTTATTAAGAATTAATTATGCAGCTGAATGAGAGTTAAAAGCACCTGGCACAAAACCCAAGTAAAAACCATTGATGATATCGCTGGCGCTTTAGCTTTTAACGCCTGGCGCATTACTAAAAATCATTTAGAAGATTTAATTAATGAAGCTTATGTGATTGAAAAAGAACAGGTGTTTAATGTAATTCAAGAATACTTGTGCTATTTAATTCAATGTGTCGACCGACTATCATTTAACATTCTTGATGCCAAAAAACGCCAAGAATTAGTGATTGCGCTTGCCAAACAATCAGCTGATTATTATCATGAAAACAAAGGTGAGCGCATTGGTCCGGGTGATCATTGGAATGAATTTATTAAAACCTATAATGCTCGCTCTAAAGATTATAGTGATTATGAATTTAAAGATGGTGAGCCAAATTACTTATTTATGCGCTACTTTGGTGAGAAAATTCAACATGCCATGACCGAGGTCGATGAAAAATGGATCATTCAGCAAATGGTCGAAATTCAAGCGCCTAAAGCCTTTAAATCTATCGAAAAGAGTGTGAATGATCTTGTATCGGTAGAACAGATTATATCAAAAGAAGAAAAAGTCATTAAAAAGAAAAATAAAATACCGCGCTCTAAGCGCCCATCCACTCGACAAGACATTACTTATAAGAACGAATCCTCAAGTGATAACATCGTTTAGCTTGTAATCACCCCTAAACGCCCTTAGATACTGCTTATCGAAATAAAAAATTAGGAGTTATTTATGATTACCATGTGCACAAGTTGTGGCGGTCTCAACAAATTACCAACAGATAAGCTTAACAACAATCCAAACTGTGGAAAATGTAGTAAACCGCTTTACAACGGTGAGCCTATTTCAATGAACGGTGCTCAACTAACGCGCGCTATTGATAAAACGGATGAGCTTTTGGTTGTAGATTTTTGGGCAACCTGGTGTGGTCCGTGTCAGCAGTTTGCTCCCACTTTTAAACAAGCTGCTAGTCAATTAGAACCTAGGGCGCGTTTTATAAAAATTGAAACAGAAGCTGAGCGAGATATCTCTGCCAAATATAATATTCGCTCAATCCCAACATTAGTGATGTTTAAAAATGGCCGAGAAATTGACCGTGTATCTGGTGCACTGAGTGCGCCAGACTTTATTAATTGGGTTAATAAGCATGGGTAGATTAAAAATTAACTGATTCGTAAAATTTCTAAAATTTTATCCTTATAGCCAATAAAAAGCAGAAAATCATCAAAATATAGCCTTAAAACCTTATTTTTGACGAAAAAGTGGGTATTTTTAACCATTTAAACCTTCGTTTTCAATATTTCTGAAATTTTTAAACTAAGATTTTAAGCGTTAAATGCCAACTAACAATCATTTAACTCACTTTAGCTAAAATGCTCTTGAGTCCTGGCTTGTTGGCAAAAATCTCCTCTTTACTAAGGCCATCCATCTCGTGAGGAAAGATTAGCCAATCATCAGTTTTATGCAAATAGTATTCAGGCTCAAAATTAGTTTTGTTGTTGTCTGGCTTGTACCAAGGAACGGCAATCCGAATATCTGTTGGCGTATTTTTGCGAGACTTGGTGTGCAATGTATCAATAATAGCTTGAATACTACATCCAGAATCAAACACATCGTCAACCAATAGAAGTTTATCTTTGGCATTGATATTACGAATCAGATAGCCCAAACCATGGACTTGAACCTGATCACGTTGGTCGTCAATACCGTCATAAGAAGAGGTTCGAATGGCGATATGATCTGTGTCATTACCAAGATAAGCCAGGATCTCTTGAATAGCAATACCTACCGGTGTTCCACCACGCCACACACCGACAATAAAATCGGGTTTAAAGCCACTATTATGAATAGCAACTCCGAGTCTAAAAGAATCTAGTAATAAGTCATCCGCCGATATATAAGTTTTGTCTACCGTCATTTCTATAAAAATACAAACTTTGCGATGAACAAGGCGCTAACAACATACATACCTGAACTTAAAGAAGACGCCTTACCAGTGAATAATTTCATCACCACATAACTAATAAAACCAAAAGCGATACCTTGAACAATTGAAAAAGTAAATGGCATCATTAAGACAGTTATAAGAACTGGAACAGCTTCTGTTAAGTCAGACCAGTCAACCTTAGCTAAGCCAGCAGACATTAACACCGCAACAAACAATAGGGCTGGAGCAGTAGCGTATGAAGGCACAATAGAAACTAGTGGTGCAAAGAACAAGGCCACAAAAAATAAACCCGCTGCAACGACTGCAGTTAAGCCAGTTCGACCACCAGCACTAATTCCTGATCCAGATTCGATAAAGCTAGTTGTAGTAGAAGTACCCAAACTAGCACCAACGATTGTCGCGACACTATCTGCAGTCATGGCTTTTTTCATATTAGGTAAATTACCATCTTTATCAAGCATATTACCCTGATGTGCAACAGCAATTAAAGTACCAGATGTGTCAAAAAGATCGACAAATAAGAAGGCGAAAATAACACCAATCATAGCAATATCAAATGCACCAGCAATATCAAGCTTCATGTAAGTTGGCTCAAGTGATGGTGGCATTGAGATAAAGCCTGAGAATTCAATCATACCCATCATTAAAGCAATAACTGTAATAGCAATAATAGTAATCATTACCGCGCCAATAATTTTTCTGTAAGCAAGAATGGCAATCATTAACAACCCAAACAAGGTTAGTAAAGATTCGGGTCTAGTAACATCACCTAGGGTGACAAAAGTAGCCGGGTGATCAACTACTAATCCTGAGTTTTTAAGAGCGATTAACGCTAAGAAAAAACCAATTCCTGCTGCAATAGCGTAGCGTAAGGTCATTGGAATACTTTCAACCACCCATTGACGTAATTTAAAGATACTAATAAGTAAAAAATTATTCCTGAGAAAAATACTGCACCTAGTGCAATTTCCCAATTATAACCCATACCCATTACAACGCCAAAAGTAAAAAATGCACTCAAACCAACACCTGGAGCAAGCACAACAGGGTAGTTGGCATACAGTCCCATGATTAATGAACCAACAATAGCGGCGATAATGGTTGCCGTAAAGACAGCACCTTTATCCATGCCTGCCATGCTTAACACATCGGGGTTTAATACAATGATGTATGACATGGTTAAAAAAGTTGTAATACCGGCAATAATCTCGGTTTTAATTGTACTGCCGCGATTGGCAATATCAAAGAATTTATTTATCATCTTATTACTCTCCTCATATTTTTTGAAATTTTGTCAGTTATATCCTATATTAAAGATTAAGTGTAAAAAAATCCAAAAAAACCCCCCGGCATCATACGATAACTGGGGTTTTAGAATTAAAGCCTAGCAATGTCCTACTCTCACATGGGGAGACCCCACACTACCATCGGCGCTAAGTGGTTTCACTTCTGAGTTCGGAATGGGATCAGGTGGGT
>FUWD013231607.1_pt1 | contig 86449 bp, 86 predicted proteins | sample 1063281 | NCBI WGS metagenome assembly FUWD01 (sample SAMEA79048168, study PRJEB19326) | metagenome | biome: marine | reverse complement strand
GCATTTCCCTGCCCCAGCATTTTTCGATAACCCCAAAGCTAAATCGTTTCTTTGGGAAGAACGAAGCACCCAACGGATTCTCGACCTTCAAAAAAGCTCCGATGTTGCGCTGTTTGGACTGGGGTCTACGGATGCGGAAGTTCCCAGCCAGGTCTACGCCGGTGGATACCTCAGTGCTCCTGAGATTGCAGCGCTGCGCGACGAGGGAATCGTAGGCGACGTCGCGACCGTTTTTTACCGGGCAGATGGCACGTGGGAGGACATTGACGCGAACAAGCGCTCCAGCGGACCAGGGCTAGCCGTGATTAGGGCGATTCCACGCCGCGTCTGTGTGGTCAGCGGACAAAAGAGGCTTGAAGCACTGAGGGGAGCACTAGAAGCCCACGTCATCACCGACCTCATCATTGATGAAACAACTGCGAGAGCTCTTGTCAATTCTCTTTAGGCCCGCAGGCAAAAAGTTATAAGCCACCCCACCAATGGCGGATTTTCACCTTAGTGTAAGACCATTCCGCCATCAATCATGAGCAGCTGTCCCGTCATGTAATCACTCTCTGCACTCGCTAAGAAAGACGCTGTACCGACAACGTCTTCGGGGTAGGAGTAGCGCTTCATCAGAATCATGTTTGCGGCGAGGGAATCCATGGACTGACCCTGCTTCTCAAACATCCCAATTTCAACAAGGTCTTTATCCAGCTGCTCCCACAGCTCGGTGCGCACCACGCCGGGCCCATAACCGTTGACCGTGATGTTGTTTCCCACCAAAGCCTTCGCTCCACCCTTGATGAGGCCCAGCACGGCGTGCTTTGACATGGAGTAGGGAATTACATCGAGAAAAGCTTCGCGGGAGAGGATGGAACCCACGTTGATGATCTTGCCGGGGTATTCAGCGCTGAGACCCTGGGCAATCATTTGCTTGGATACCTGCTTCATCACATTGAAGGCACCCCAGGCGTTCACACCCATGATGAAGTCGTAGTTTTCTTTGGGGGTGTCGGGGAACATGGTGGGCTTGTTCACACCGGCGTTGTTCAGCAACAGATTGATTTCGCCAAATTCTTTGACCACATGTGCGACAGCGGCAATAGCTTCCTCTTCGCTGGTGACATCCAATTTGAAATGGGTCGCTTGCCCGCCCGCGGCACGAATGTCCGCGGCAACCTGGGCAACGCCTTCTTCATTGACGTCGGCAACACACACGGCAGCGCCTTGAGCCGCCCAGTGCACAGCAATGGCAGCACCCATGCCCTGTGCTCCCCCGGTGATGAGAGCTTTTCTGCCTGCTAGACGTTCTGTATCCATTGTTCTGCCTGTCCCTTCGGTTCGATGAGCTGACGACTACACCGGGGACGGATACCAACAAACGCCCTCGTTCGTGAATGTCAACTATTACACTACACTTTTGGCCCGCTGTGTTGCCACACAGACCACGCTGTTCTGGTGCCTAGATTAAGAGCCCCAGCGGATTCTCAATGTGGCGTTGGAAAGCGGCCAACCATTGAGCTGCCAGAGCTCCATCGACTGCTCGGTGATCCGCCGATAACGTCACCGTCATCACAGAACCCACGACCAACTCTCCGTCATCGACGACGGCTCTCTGCGTTGCGGCCCCGACCGCCAAAATTCCCCACTGGGGTGGGTTGATTATCGCCGCAAACTCTGTGGTGCCAAACATTCCCAGGTTGGTGACGGCAAAACTACCGCCCTCAATCTCCTCCTGCTTGATGGAGCCAGAACGGGCACGTTCGGCTGCCTGCGCAATCGCAGTATTCAACTCCCACAGCGACAGGCTCTCCACACCGCGAATCACGGGGGTCAAGAGTCCTCCCTCTGTTGCCACGGCAATCGCGATATCCGCCGAACCAAACTGGCGCATCGCGGTGTCACCCCAGATGACGTTGGCGTGTGGAACATCCATCAACGCCAAGGCAACAGCTTTCACAACCCAATCGTTCACCGAAATTTTGACACCGCGGGCTGCGTTCACTTCCGCCCGTGCCGCGAGGAGCCTATCGACGCGGCAGTCAGCGCTGAGATAGAAATGGGGCACCGTGCTCTTGGATTCGCTCAGGCGACGCGCAATAGCTTTTCGCATGCCGGTGTGCGGTATCTCCACAAACCCGGCAGGATCCTTCGCTAGTGTCGGGGCGACGGGAGCGGCAACCGAGAGGTTCGCCTGGAAGGCGTCAAAGTCTTTCCGGACAATTCGCCCACCTGGCCCTGTGCCCTGGATGTGGGAAAGGTCAATGTCTGCTTCGCGCGCTAGACGCCGCACCAGCGGGCTCACGAACAACCGGCTTTCGGAAGGGGTCAGCACAGGAGCATCGTCACGAGTTTCGGCAACAGCAGGTTTTGCGGGTGGTTCCTCGACGGGGCCGGAAACAGCGTCCCCCGTGGGCGCGGGAACAGCAGCGTCGACCGTGGTGGTGGGCGTAGCGCCGGCATCAGCTAGCGCGAGGGCGATAGCTTCCTCGCCCTCACCCGGGCCCGTAAAAATAGCAATCGGGGTGCCGACGTTCGCAGACTCCCCCGGTTTGATCAGCATCCGAGCGAGTGTTCCAGCTTCTTCCGCCTGGTACTCAACCGTGGCTTTTTCGGTTTCGATCTCTGCGAGCACATCCCCCACCGCAACCTCAGCACCCTCGCTGACCGCCCAGGTGGACAGCACCGCTTCGGTAGCACCTGCTAACACTTCTGGCATTCGCACGACGATTGCCATTACCGCGCTCCCTTCGCAGCAATTACGCGACGTAGCCCTGCTTCAACTTCTGCTGTTTGGGCGATCGCTGCACGTTCGAGCACTTTAGAAATACTGGGGGATGCTTCGCTCCCGGTGACCCGCTCCACGGGCTGATCAAGGTAATCGAAGAACCGTCGTTGAATTTCATCGGCGAGCCAGCCACCGTAGGAGGTTCCGACAGCTCCCTGTTCGACAATAAGCACGTTGTTGGTTTTTCGAATACTTTCCCCCACGGTGTTCCAGTCGAAGCTGGCACGGTCGAGGAACCTCAGGTCGATCAGCTCCGCATCGATTCCGGTGGAATCGAGTGCTTCCAGGGTGTGGTTCACCATTGACATGTAGGTCAGTACGGTCATGTCCTGACCGCTTCTCACCACAGCCGCTGTTCCGTATTCAATCTGGTAGTCCAGATCGGAAACTGGAATTTCACCTTTTGTGAGGTACAGGTCGACGTGTTCAATCATGAGTACCGGGTCATCGCACGCGAGCGCCGCATTCATCATGCCGATGTAGTCGTAAGGGTTCGAGGCCGCCATGATGCGCCATCCGGGTGCGGTGGCAAAAATTCCGGCAGGGTCCATGAGATGTTGGGACCCGTAGCCACTTCCCATGGCCACTTTGGTGCGCAACACCAGGGGAACTGCGGATTCGCCGCCAAACATGTGGCGGGCTTTACCGATTTGGTTAAAAACTTGGTCGGCAGCAACCCACATGAAGTCGGGGTACATGAACTCCACCACAGGGCGGTATCGGCCATCTAGTGCGAGCCCACCACCCAGCCCGGTAAAAGCGTTTTCCGAGATGGGGGTGCCGAGAATGCGGCCCGGGAATTTTTCGGCCAGACCCTTGGTGGCGCCATTGGTTCCTCCTTTGAGTCGGTGAATGTCTTCACCTAACACCAGGATTCGGTCATCCTTGTCCATGTTTCGATCCATCACATCAGCAACAGCATCCACGAAGCGAGATTCTTTGAACTCGCCAGAGTATTCGCTGCGCTCTTGGGTGCGGGCACCAGAGAGCTCGCTGAGGTCACCGCGGACCCCGACATCAACGAAACTAGGTTCTGGCCACAGGTCGGGCTTAATCCTGCGAACCCCAGGCTTACCATCGGGGTCTTCTTCCACCAGTTTTGCGGCGACGCCCACCATTGCTTCTTGAGCTTGCTGGCGGATCGACGCGACAATTTCGTCGTTGATGAGGCCCAAAGCTTTCATTTGATCCGCCACCATGGTGAGGGGGTCACGGGCACGCCAGGATTCTTCTTCCTCTTTGGAGCGGTATCCGAAGGCACTTCCCGGGAAAGCACCATTTTGGTGGAAAAAGCGATACACCTCAGCTTCGATGACGGCGGGACCATGCCCAGCACGGACGTATTCTTCGGCTTTCTGCATGGTGAGGTATACCGACAGGGGGTCCATGCCATCCACTCGGAAGGACGGAATAGCAAACCCAACACCACGACCGGAGAGCCTCGGTTCACCGGTGGCTTCTTCGACAGTCGTGGAAACGGCATAAAGGTTGTTTTCGATGAAGAAGATCAGCGGAATATCCCACGCGGACGTGAGGTTCATGCTTTCCAAGACCGAACCAATATTGACGGCACCATCACCAAAATAGGTCACGGTCAAATCGGTCGTCCCGGCACGTTTCTGCGCAAAAGCGTTTCCCGCGGCCAGTGGAACGCCCCCACCGACAATCGCGTTGGTTCCGAGCGCGCCGGCATCATGCCATTGGAGATGCATGGAACCACCGCGACCTTTGCAGAAACCTTGCGCGAGACCCAAAATCTCGGCGAGTGTCCTATCCAAGACCACCTCAATTTCGGGGGTCACAAGGTTCTGAAGATCGAGTCCATTCTGCGCGACATAGCCCAACGCTTTGGCAAGAAACTGGTGGTGTCCCCGATGGGAACCATTCACCGCGTCGGTGGGGCGCAACCCTACGACGGAGCCCACAGCGCCACCTTCTTGGCCTACCGACGAATGCGCCGGACCGTGGACGAGTCCTTCCCCGGCAAGTTCCAGCACGGTTTCTTCAAAAGCACGAATGAGATGGAGTTGGCCGAGCATGGTGGCTAAGAGTGCAGGATCCGCCTGCTGCCAATCTTCCTCGGTGGCCTGAACCTGAATCCAAGGCTGTGCTGGTTCGAGGGCTGTTTCTTTGACCACGTGAGGGCCTCTTCTCTTCGTCGAGCGCAGCTACCACAGGTAAACCGCAAATGTTGTCCCCGACTCTACCCCAGATTGTATCCAATGTCACCTGTTATTGGCGAAATAAGGTGGCATTTATGCCAATAATCCGCAATACTGTATTCAATACGCAGACAGAGGGGTCTCTCAATGGCAGTGCCCGGGCTTCGTGGAACCGAACATATCGGCTTCACCGTTCCTGATTTAGACCAGGCCGAACGTTTCTTTGTAGACGTCATCGGGTGCGAAAAGGTCTACAGCCTCGGACCTTTTATCCGCGAAGATAATTGGCTCGCAGACCAGCTCCATGTCGACCCGCGCGCGGTGATGCGAGAGCTACGCTTCTTCCGCTGTAAAACCGGTCCGAACTTCGAAATCTTTCAGTGGGAAGCACCCGACCAGATCACCACTCCCCCCAAAAACTCCGATGTGGGAGGGCATCACCTCGCGTTTTACGTCGATGACCTTGATGCCGCGGTCGAATATTTGAAAGCCCACGGCGTGGAAACAATGGGCGACATAGTGGAATCCCAGAACGCCAGCTTCGGTCAGCGCTGGCTCTACTTCCTTACCCCTTGGGGCATGCAGTGCGAACTGGTGAGCTACCCCGAGGGCAAAGCGTACGAATCCGACACTGAGGTGCTCTTGTGGCACCCCATACGGCCGGGGGACTAACACCGTGACTATAACCGAAAGCCTGCGCGATGGAAACGCCTCGTACCGCATCGCTGACTCCCTGCGCGAAAGCATCCTGCACGGTGACTTGACGCCCGGTGATCGCATCGTCCAAGAAGACCTTTCTGCGCGATATGGCGGCTCAAGAATTCCTGTGCGCGAAGCGCTGCGTGCGCTTGAGTCTGAAGGGTTGGTGCGCCTCGTGGCCAACACGGGCGCGTGGGTTGCAAGTTTGACGTTGGCGGAATGCTCCGAGGTTTACCAAATACGCGAACGCATTGAACCCTTGCTACTCCGATTTTCTGCGGAAAATCTCACTCATGAGCAACTGTCCCGACTGGACCAGCTCGCCCACCAGATGTCCAACTCCACTGACGTTGAAGAATTTTTGGAATTAGACCGACAATTCCACTTAGGCGCCTATGAGAACGCCCGCACCCACGTCTTAGGCCAGCTCGTCACACGGCTGTGGAACACCACCCAGCCGTATCGCCGTGCCTACACTCAACGGGTTGGGGACCGAAACCGGCGAATATTCCATGATGAGCACCACATGCTTGTTACGGCGCTGCACGATGGCGACGTGACGTTGTCAGAGCAAATTCTTGCCCTACACATTCGGCGCACCCGGTTACATTTGGAGCGCCACCCCGAGCTTTTTGACTCAGCCCCTAACAGTAAGGAAACAGCACTATGACTATGGCCGTCACCAACCCCACCACTGGACTTGTCGAAAAAGAATATGACGAAGACACCGCCGAGACCGTCGAGGCGAAACTTGCTCTCGCTCAGAGCGCCCACGAAACACTGCGGAAGGAAAGCTTCGCCACCCGTGCAGCCTGGATGAAAGCCACCGCAGACCTGATGGAATCAGAAGTGGGCACCCTCGCACCAATGTTGGTGCGAGAAATGGGTAAACCCATTGCTCAAGCCGAAGGTGAAGTGCTGAAGTGCGTGAAAAACATGCGCTTTTACGCCGACAAAGCAGAAGGATTCTTAGCGGATGAACCTCTGCCTGATCCGAGCGCTGTAAACGCCAGTGCCGCGTACGCGAGCTATCAGCCCTTGGGAGTAATCCTCGCCGTGATGCCCTGGAATTACCCGCTATGGCAGGTCATGCGCTTTGCCGCCCCAGCACTCATGGCAGGCAACACCGGCGTGCTGAAGCACGCCTCCAACGTTCCTGAGTCCGCGCTATACCTCCACACCCTGTTTACCCGCGGCGGTTTCCCTGAAGGGTCTTTTGGGACCCTCATGATTGGCGTCGCGATGGTCAGCAACGTGATTGATGACTGGCGTGTCAAAGCGGTGACCCTCACCGGGTCAGAACCTGCCGGACGTGCTGTGGCCGAGCGAGCTGGCCGGCAAATCAAAAAGTCGGTCATGGAATTGGGAGGCTCTGACGCTTTTGTCGTCATGCCCTCTGCTGATATTGCCCGATCCGCCACAGTGGGCGTGACAGCACGCATCAACAACAATGGTCAATCCTGTATTGCGGGCAAACGGTTCATCATTCACGCCGACATTTATGACGCCTGGGTTGAGGCGTTTGTGAAGGAGATGGGTTCGCTGGTGATGGGTGATCCGATGGATCCGGCCACTCAGGTGGGACCCCTTGCAACCCAGAACGGTCAGCGCGACATCTCCGTACTTGTCGAAGATGCCAAAGAAAAGGGTGCCACCGTGCTCCTCGGTGGCGACCTACCGGAGGGTCCTGGATATTTCTATCCCCCCACCATCATTGCTGACATCACACCGGAGATGAGAATCACCATGGAGGAAGCTTTTGGCCCCCTGGCAAGCATCTACCGTGTGAAAGACCGGGATGAGGCAATCCGCATCGCCAACCAAACCACGTTTGGGTTGAGCTCTGCGATTTGGAGCCAAGACGCGGAGGAACAAGAATTTTTCGCCAAAGAGCTGGATGCCGGTGCCGTCTTCATCAACGGTATGACCATTTCGTACTCTGAGCTTCCCTTCGGTGGGGTCAAAGATTCCGGTTTTGGCCGCGAGTTGGGCGCCCCCGGAATCCGTGAGTTCACAAACATGAAAACGGTGTGGAAGGGGTAACCCCACCACAGGTCACGGCCTCGTAGCACTCACCGTGGTGGGTGCACTCAAATCGACTCTGATTGAGGGCGAAGGTGCTCCCAGGATCTTTGGGTTGTCCCATAACACCAGCCTTGAGGTGTTAGGGGGCGTCCTTCTGTGCCTTGGCATGCAAAGAAGGACGCCAACCCTGAAGGGGTAAGTTTTGGCAACGACACCAGGGATTACGGCCTGGAGCCGCCCCTGTGTGCGCTTTAGTTGACAGAGCGGTGCCCCCGACCGAAGCTTTAGCCCACCGCTGGCGGTGATGGCCTAGTAGGGGTTGGCGACGAAGAGTTCTTGCGCGGGGAACCGGGTGAGAACTTCCGCACCCTTCTCCGTGATGACCACTTCTTCTTCAATTCGTGCAGCGGACACACCATCAGAGGCTGGGCAGTAGGTTTCGAGCGCAAACACCATGCCGGCCTGGATTTCCACCGGGTGGGTCATCGAGTTCAATCGCGAAATGATGGGGCGCTCGTGCAAACCAAGTCCAAGCCCGTGCCCAAACTGGAGACCAAAAGCATCCATTTCAGTAGCAAAGCCAAACTCCTGGGCTTTGGGCCACAGTGCTGCTACCTCGTCGGTACCGACACCGGGGCGGACCTTATCTATCGCCAGATCCATCCATTCACGGGCTTTACGATATGCATCGTGCTGCGGGATGGTGGAGCTACCCACCGAGAAAGTTCGGTAGTAGCAGGTTCTGTAACCGTTGAAAGAGTGAATGATGTCGAAGAACGCCTGGTCCCCCGGGCGGATAATTTTATCGGTGAAGTTGTGGGGGTGCGGGTTACACCGCTCCCCCGACACAGCGTTGATGGCCTCAACCTGATCTGAACCCATTTCGTAGAGACGTTTGGACGCTAACGCGACAATTTCGTTTTCACGGATACCGGGCTTCAAAACGTCCACAATGTCCTGGTACACACCATCCACCATGGCGGCAGCCTGCGAGAGCAACATAATTTCGTCGACAGACTTGATCGCCCGGGCATCCAACATGCTTTGCTGGATGTCGACGACATTCAAACCCTGTGCCTGCATTTCAAACAGGAAAGAAGGCTCGACGATGTCGACACCGATGGGGTCATTGGCGACACCCGCGTCAATCAGCATTCCCTTAATTGTGGTGACAGCTTCTTTCATTAAGCCCACCTCCGGGGAGATGGCTCCGCGAAGACCGAGCATCCCAGCGTGTGAGTGTCCCTCCGCCAGCCAGGGGGCAAAAAGTCTGTGGTGCTTTGCTGCGGAACCAAAGTCCCAAAGGTGGGGTTTGCCATCCGGCATCAACAGTGCGTAACGGGACATCTTGTCTCCGAGTGCACCCCCAATCCAGGTCTGGGTGGTGTAGCGAATGTTGTAAAAATCAAAAAGCAGAAAAGCACCGCATTCGCTCGCCTCGAGAGACTTCATGGCCCGATCGAGACGGTAAGCCCGAAGTCGGTGGAAGTCCACCCGCTGTTCGTAATCAACACCCATCGAACCGTGGGCAGGAATCTGCCGGTTCGCAAAGTCAAGGGCGGGAACCAGAGGTGCTGGACGAAATTCGGAAGTCATCACTTTTCTTTCACAGGAGGGTCAGGACATAAATCTGTTGGTCGCGCGTCGTGCGGTTGTGCTGCCACGGTTGTTCGGGGAGGGCCACAGGTGGCCCTCCCCGAACTCACGCAGGTGTTGCTATCGACTTATCGATTTACCACTCAGGAGCGACTTCGGGGTCCGAAGCGTTCGCTGCCGTCACCTTGGGGTTAGGCATGTACAGAACGGAACCTTCGTCGTCACGTCCCTGTGAGGTTTCACCGGTCATTGCGCGGTAGATACCGACAACAGCGTTCTCGCCATCCCATGAAGAGGACTGGAAGATCGTGCCATCGAGCTCGCCGCTAACAACCAATGGGTTACCGAGGAAGGTGCCACCAATGGAGGTGATGAAGAAGTCAGCAGGGTCAAGGTCACGAGCCTTGAGTGCGTCAATTCCACCCTTGATCATCGAGTCGTCGGCAGCATACATACCCTGCACGTTCTCGACGCCAACAGAGGTCAGCATTTCAGAAGCAGCAATCTGCGACTTGTCTGGTACCCAGTCACCAGGCTGTTCAGCCAAGATGGTGACGTTGGGGCATTCAGCAGCAATTGTTTCGCTGAATCCGTTACCCCGCAAGGTTGCCACCGAGTTACCGGTCACACCGTTGATCTGGATGATGCCGATGTCGGCGCCGTCCACAATCTCACACATGATTTCTGCCGATGCAGCACCCTGGCCATAGCTGTCGGTACCGGAGTAACCGTACGTGAGGGGTGCGTCTTCGGGGTTCACGTCAGCGTTGGTAACCCACACGGGGATACCAGCTGCATCGGCTGCCTCGAGGCAGGGACGGATGGTGTCAGCAATTGCTGGCCACAGGATGATGCCATCAGGCTGAGCCGCAACAGCAACTTCACACTCGGAAGCTTGCTTGTCGCCATCGTATTCCGAGTTGGTGATGGTCAGGTTGATACCCAGTTCGGCAGCCTTTGCCTCCATGGGGGGCAAGTAAGTGGTGCCGTATGCCTGGTCGTTGCCCTGAGGAAGAAGTGCATACACTTCGTAGGTTTCTCCGCCGTTGGTGGCGGCCTCTTCGGTGGTTTCTGCAGCATCGGTCGCTGTTTCTTCTTCAGCAGCGGCACAACCTGCGAGTGTCAGCCCTGCAACAGCCATCAAAGCAGCTGAAGTGAGCCCAATACGCGATTTACGCATATCATTGCCTCTTTCTATTCTTTTACTATCACCGGTCAGTGACAGTTTCCCCAGCCGGTAAAGGCTGAGATTTCGAACGGCCCTGGCGAACGGATCTAATGCTCCCCAGAACTGCTCGAAGATTTGCAGGGTCCGTGGTGACAGCCACCAACAGGATTACCCCGATGAAAATTTGCTGCACAGGAACTTGAACGCCCGACAGGGTGAGGGCGACCTGGAGGACACCCAAAGCCGTAGCCCCAATAAGAGTTCCCACAATCGACCCACGACCACCTTTGAGGAGGTTTCCCCCAATAATTGCCGCAGCAAAGCTTGCGAGTAGGACGGTAAGGCCCGCCCTGGGGTCAGCTGCCGTTCTCTCCAGAGTGTTGATTACACCAGCAAGGGCAGAAACAAACCCAGAAATCATGAATCCGGTGAAGATTCTCCGCTTGACCGGAATTCCTGCGTCGTAGGCAGCCTGACGGTTTCCGCCTACCGCAAAGAACTCCCGGCCTGCTTTCACTCGGGAGACGAAAATCTGCAATGCGAAGAACACCACAATGAAGATCAGCACGCGAGGTGTGAAGGGACCAATCAAAGGAAGACCGAAGGCAATACCTGCGTCGGTGTTCGTCAGACGCACCGGTGCTTCATCCGAAAGGATGAAGGCAACACCTCGCAGGGCAAAGAGCATCCCTAGTGTCGCAATGAAGGAGTTGATCCCCACCACCGCAACAAAAAAGGCATTGACAACGCCAATCAGCAGCCCAATACCAAGTGCCGCAAGAATTCCTAGCCACACGTCTGGGATAAGCGCCATCACTACACCCGACACCGCCAACGTGCTGGCCACGCTGAGATCAAGCTCACCCATCAGGATGACAGCTGTCAAACCCAAGGCGACAAGACCAATCAGGGCGATTCGTCCCAGGCTGACCTGGTACGCCGTGAAGACTAGGGGCTCTGTCAGGGAAACAACAATCAGGATGACCGCGAGGAGTGCTACACCGCGACCCTCTGTCCGCCGGGCAAGAACGAGACGCGCACGGCCCAGAAAGCTGGTATCCCTGGAGCCAATTTGCATGTTTTGGGTCTGGCTCATCGCTTGCCCACCTTTCTGGAGAGTGCGTCCACCGTGACGGCGATGACGATAAGAATGCCCAGGGCCACCTGCTGGTAGCCAAAGGTGATGTTGGAGAGAACAAGAATGTTGGTCAAGACGCTGACAAAAATTACGCCTAAGAGTGTCCTCGGGACAGAACCTTTACCACCGAAAACGCTGGTGCCACCGACGATGATCGCTGCCAGAGCCTCAAAGTCGTACCCGGTCGCCATAGAGGACACCGCTGTGTTGGAGAAGGCGGCAAGGACCCACCCCGCCACCATCGCCGCTAAGGCGGTGATGAAAAAAGCACCGATAATGACGAGCCCCGTGTTCACTCCACCCAATCGGGTAGCTCGCTCATTGACACCGAAGGACCGCACCAGGAAGCCAAAGTTGGTTCGACTCAGAACGAAGGCCAAAATCAGCACGACGATCACGAGTACCACTGCGGAGTAGGGCACCGGGCCCAACCGGCCTGTTCCAAACGCCCTGATCGGACCATCTTCTGGGCCAAAGAAGATGCTTCCACCAGAAAAGTAGCGCAGCACCCCGATCCCGATATATGTCGTGGCAAGCGTCACGATGACCGCGTTGGCTTTGAAGTATCCCACCGCAATTCCGTTGACGAGGGCATACAAAATGGCAACTCCGAATGCCGCAAGCATTGCTAACGGGACTCCGTAGAGGTTGCTAACAGCGAGAAAAATGACCGCCGAGGTGGCAACCTGTGCGACCACGGAAAGATCAAGATAATTTCCGCTGATGACGACAAACGTCATCCCGGCAGCAACAATTCCAATAGGTGCCGCCCGATGGAATACGTCGGTGATGTTCACCAGGGACGCAAAGCCATCGACAAACACGGCGGCCCCAATAATGAGCAGTGCGGTAAAGATAAAGATTCCATTTTCTGCCATCCACGGCAGAACTGACTGTGTCTTGGGAGGTTTGTTTTCTTCACCCTGGGCGACCGTGATGACCTCTGTGAGGGTTTCTTTTGCCATTAGGCGTCCACCATTTTCTCTCCTGCTGCAAGGGACATGACGTTTTTTTCGTTTGCTTCTCCAGCGTGGAGTGTCCCCATGATGAGACCGTCACGGACAACGTGAATAACATCCGACAGCTCCAGGAGCTCGGGCAAGTCAGAACTGACCACGAGAACCGCTGTCCCCTTATCAGCCAAGTCACGCACCAGTCGGTGAATTTCGGCTTTAGCCCCCACGTCTACACCGCGAGTGGGCTCGTCCAGGACGATAAAGTCGGGGCGACGGCCCAACCATTTTGCAATCACAATCTTCTGCTGGTTTCCCCCCGAATACTGACCGGCTTCGCGGGTGATGATGGGGGGTCGCAAACCGACGATGTCCGCGAGGTCCTGGGAGAACTTGACAATGCGACCCCGCAACTGAACGCCCCCGCGAGAAAGTTCTGCTCGGTTGGTAAGGGTTATATTTTCTGCAACGTTCATGGTGAGCGCTAAACCATCTGTCCGGCGCTCCTCCGGAATGTAGGCAACACCATTGCGCACTGCCGACTGATAGGTGGTGAGCGTGGCTTTTTTGCCGTTTCGGGTGATCGTGACATACCCACCAGTCCGGTTATCCGCGCCGATGATGGCACGAACAAGCTCCGTGCGTCCTGCGCCCACCAGACCGCCGAGTCCGACAATTTCTCCTTCGCGAACGGTGATGTCAATTCCGTTGACCCCTGGCGCACGAATCCCACGGGCTTCTAAGACGATGGAGCCGGGATTGGCCTCTCGGTGGGACTGAAGATCGAGTTTTAGTTCGCGCCCCACCATTTGGTCAACCACACTGTCGGGTGTGGTGTCGGCTAAAGGGGAATTGAAAACCTGTGCACCGTCACGCAGGATGGTCACGGTGTCCCCAATTTTGAAGACCTCGGGAATCCGGTGAGAGATATAGATAATTGCCATGCCATTAGCCGCTAGGCGCTGGAGCATCTGGAGAAGGTATTCGGTTTCGGCGGGAGTGAGCGTGGCCGTTGGCTCATCCAAAATGAGGACCTGGGGGTTTCGTGCTACAGCACGAGCAATCTCAACGAATTGGCGCAATGCCACTGAAAGCCGGGCAATTCTTTCGTTGAGGTCGACCGAAACACCAATCTCGTCTAGCGCCTTTTTGGCAACAGCATTGAGGTCTTTTGACTTTGTGAAGCCGAGTCGTGTGGGGGCGTATCCCAGCATGATGTTCTCGGCAACGGTCATCTCTGGGACCAGGCTGAGCTCTTGGTGGACCAGGGCAATACCGGCATCAATCGAGTTCTTTGCACCGGGCTCGAGTCTCTTACCCCCGACGCGGACTTCGCCGCCGTCCTGGGCAATGACACCTGCCATCACACGCATCAGGGTGGACTTGCCGGCGCCATTCTCTCCGACAACTGCGTGGATTTCACCGCGACGAACCTGCAGTGACACATCATCTACAGCGACGGCGCCTCCGAAACGCTTGGTGATGTTGACAGCCTCAAGGACGACATCACCTGGTGTGTTGGACGATGCAGTCATACTCGCGGCTCCCTTGCCTGACTGAGTGTGCTGAAGCACAACACGACTCTAGGGCAAGTGTAAACAATGGCATAACACTATGTCCACTTTTGTGCCCAAAGTGACCAAAACGTTACCTACAGGAGAACGCCTAAGGGGTCTCGTGGTGGTGGGACGAAGAAGCGGCACCGGGGAAGTCTGTTTCCATATCCTTAGCAACCGCATCCCAGACAAACCACACCGCTTTTACTTCGCGGTCTGTCTGGTTCCAAAAACGGTGGGGAATGCTGGAGTCGAAGGAAATGGAATCCCCCACTCCCATTTCTGCCCGACCAAAACCCACCTGGACGCTCAAGGACCCCTGCGTGATGATTCCGTACTCACGACCAATGTGGCGGATAAAGTCTTCTGGCGGCGCAGCTCCCGGAGCTGGGGCATAGATCACCTCAATGAATTCCGCCCCCACTTCGGGTTTTGCCGTGAGGCGCTCCCAGCGCGGCCCTGACTGCAGTTGCATGCTGGGGCGTGCGGAATGGCGCAGAACAATTCCCGCTTCGTCGAGGGGGCCAGCCTGAGCGGTGGCAGCAACTTCATCTTCAACCCGGGGAGGACGATTCTCGAAAGAGGCATCCTCAAAGAGCGAATCCATCGAAATTCCCAAAATACTGACAACGTTATAGAGCGCCCGAACACTAAACGAGGCGAGGCCGCGCTCAACCTGGGATACGTGGCTCGCAGAAACGTCGATCCGGCGGGAAAGTTCTCGCACACTGAACCCCGCAGTATCACGGGCGCGACGAATCCTCTCGCCTACTGTTTCCCATTCGGCTTCCGCGCTCATCTGGTCTACCCCTCGCATTCAGAAGACACGGTACTACGAAATTGTCCATTCGTACTCTACGACAGAACGGCCGGGCTTCGGTGTTTCCGCGGGATTATTCCGACTCTGGTTGCTGCTTCGTGGGCTGAAGCCACAGAACAATCATGACGATTGTGCCAAGGCCCAACAGCAACCCAATAAAAATCAGTCCCCACGCTAACCCAGCGTCTCTCAGTCGCCGGACGCCCACTGCTAAATAGGGCAAAACAGTGGCAAAGAAAAATACCGCTCGAAGCGGTTCAAAGAGGGCGCCGAGCAGAAGAGACCCTAAGACTAAGAAGAGGTTGAACCACCAGAATTCTGCGCGGGAGGCAACCCCCGTGAAGTCAGAATATTTGCGGAAACAAGTGGTGATAGCAGTGCCAAAACTCATGCTGAACTACTCCCTTAGTCGGTGGGTTAAGCCTATAGGGAAGACCTTGGAGAACGGATACTGTGGGGGAATGTCGATGGACCATTACTTCACCAGCAATCCCAGCAGTCCCCTGCGATTGACGGAGCATTCCCTTACTTTGCGCGGTCACACTGTCGGTATTCGTAGCGCCAGTGGCACTTTTAGTCCCGGTTCTTTGGATACCGGAACAGCACAGCTGTTGAAATATGCTCCAAAACCGCCTGCGACCGGCACTTTCGTGGATATTGGGTGTGGATGGGGGCCACTCACCATTGCTTTAGCGCTGGAAAGCCCCGAGTCGACCGTCTGGGGAATCGATGTGAACGATCGAGCACTGATGGCCACGAAAGCCAACGCTGACTCTCTCGAGCTCTCTCACGTCCACACATTCCTCCCGGAAGCCTTTCCAGAGGGGCTCAGTATTGACCTAATCTGGTCAAATCCCCCCATCCGAATTGGAAAAGAAGCACTTCACCGCATCCTCTCCACGTGGTTGCCAAAGCTTGCCCCCAACGGCGAAGCCTGGTTGGTGGTGGCAAAGAAACTAGGGGGCGATAGTTTGCAAACCTGGTTGAATGAGGGGAATGCGGGAAATTTCCTTGCCACCAGGATGGAAACTTCCAAGGGTTACCGAATTTTCAGGGTCGCTAGGGCCTAGATCTCCACCACAGTGGAATAGACCAGGGTCGCAGGTCCCGAGAGACTGACATGCTCCCCCTCTTGCGTTGCGAACATTCGAACACCGAGGGAACCACCGGGTACTCCCACCCGCCAATGATGGGGCGCGCCCATACCCGCCCACTGGCGGGTTGCCAGTGCAGCGGCCATTGCCCCGGTTCCACAGGACAACGTTTCTCCCACACCCCGCTCAAACACTCGCATGGTGATACTCCCCACGCCATCGTGAACTAAGGGATCGGAGGGAACCACAAATTCAATGTTTGCCCCCTCGGGAGCGGGTGGATCAAGGACGGGCGCGCGGGAGAGATCAAGGCCTTCCAACTCCTCGAGAGAAGCCAGCGCAACTACCACATGAGGGTTCGGGCAGGTAATGGCGAGGGAGGGCCTTGGGACATCTAACCCGCGAGCAGACACCACGAACTCTCCAGGGCTAAAACTCCAGCGACCCATATCCACCTGGTACGAACCCCGGTTATTTCGGGCTACTTCGACCACACCCGCCCGCGTGGCGATGGGGAGGGTGCTCCCCTCGGCAATTTTTGCTAAACCTTCGGACATCAGGTATTCCACAAAAACTCGGACGCCATTTCCGCACATTTCAGCGCTTGACCCATCGGCGTTCCGATAATCCATGAACCATTCGGCCTCTGGCTCTGCCTCCAGGAGAGCGGAAACCTCTGGCGAAGCCACCGTGCGAACCGCGCGGATCACCCCATCAGCTCCGACACCTCGATGGCGATCGGCAAGAAAACGGAATTGTTCAGTAGTGGGTTCCAGGGAGCCATCGGGGTCAGAAAAAAGAACAAAATCGTTTCCTGTACCGTGACCTTTCGTCACGGCAAGGGAGCGGGGTTGCGCGGTCGCCTTCACGTCTCAAGCCTACGCGAGCGCAGCCATCACGAGCGAAGTCGCGGTGGCGACCCGATTCTCGTCCCCACTCACAAGCCAGGTAACCGAGGCGTCCCTGCGAAACCACGACACCTGACGTCGTGCATAGCGCCTGGTGAGAGCCTGAGTGCTCTCGCGCGCTTTGGCCTCCGAGGTGGTGCCATCAATGACGGAGAGGGCTTGTTGGTACCCAATTGCTTGAGAGGCGGTAACTCCTTCACGAAGGCCCAAAGGCATCAGTCCACGAGCTTCCTCCACTAATCCTGACTCCCACATGCGATCGACCCGAGAATCAAGATGTGGAACAAGTTCGTCTCTTTCGGTGTGTAGGCCTACCAACACAAGGTTTTCTTGCCACCTTCTGCGCTCAGCATCTAATCCCGCGCCAAAGGGTTTCCCCGTGAGCTTCACCACCTCGAGGGCCCGAATCAGCCGGCGTGAGTTGCGGGAATCAATGGCTACCGCAGCGAGAGGGTCATGTTCGGCGAGCTCGCGAACGAGGGCCTCGCGGCCCTCCACCTCCAGTCGTTCCTCCAAGTGTTGACGCAGCGCCGCATCGGTGCCCGGAAATTCAAAATCGTAAAGGACTGATGACACATAGAGCCCAGAACCGCCCACGAGAAGGGGGATCACACCCCCCGATTGGAGGTCCTTGATAGTGGCGCGGGCGAGAGCTTGGTATTCCGCGACACTGGCTTCTTGCGTCACATTCCAAATATCTAAGAGGTGGTGGGGAACCCCGCGGCGCTCATTTGGTGGGAGCTTGGCCGTGCCAATATCCATTCCCGTATATAACTGCATCGCATCAGCGTTCACTATTGCTGCGGTGTGGCCTCGAGCGGACAATGCCACAACAAGGTCCAGAGCGAATTCACTCTTACCGGTGCCGGTAGCCCCCACGACCGCCACTAGCGGCGGAAGTTGTGCCTCCCAGGCGTGGGTGGTCGCTGAGGTCACGAAAGGCTGGGCGCTACTTTGAGGGTGGGCATTCCCAGGCTCACTCCATTGCTACTCGAAGCGGGGGTGGGGGCCGCACAACTCTCCGCCTGCCACCGATCCCAGGCATCCCCTGCGCGGGTACTGCGGACCGTGACGCTTTCCGCGGGACTATCCGCCAAGAGGAAGTAAGGTTTCGCCTCCGTCACTACCGTGGTCACAATATCCCCGGGCCGTGGTGGCGCGACGCCCACTGGGAGGGCGAAGTGGACGAGTCGGCCATCTTTTGCCCGCCCCGAAAGTCGGTCTGTTGCGTAGCCTTTGCGTCCGTTGTGATGGGCGACCAAGACCTCCACCGCGGTGCCAACGAGTTCCGTGTTGAGCTGCCACGACATTTCGTCTTGAAGTGCCATCAAACGCTCAAAACGCTCCTGGACGACCTCTTTAGGTATCTGATTCGGCAGTGTGGCTGCCGGTGTCCCGGCCCGAATTGAATACTGAAAGGTGTAGGCCTGGACAAACCGAGCCTGGCGCACAAGATCAAGCGTGTCCTCAAAGTCGGCCTCTGTTTCACCCGGAAACCCCACAATGATGTCGGTGGTGATGGCCGCTTCGGGAATCGCTAAGCGAACCCGATCCACAATTCCTAAAAATTTGTCCCTGCGGTAGCTGCGCCGCATCGCCTTCAAAATCTCGTTGGACCCGGATTGAAGCGGCATGTGCAACTGTGGCATCACCACATCCGTCTCTGCCATCGCGTCAATCACGTCGTCGGTAAACGCCGCCGGGTGGGGGCTTGTGAACCGAACACGCTCGAGGCCCTCAATGCTCGCACTCGCCCGCAGTAGCTTGCCAAACGCCAACCGGTCACCAAACTCGACCCCGTAGGTGTTCACATTTTGCCCGAGGTAGGTGATTTCGATGGCACCGTCATCCACGAGTGCTTTTGCTTCGGCAAGAATGTCACCCGGCCTGCGGTCTTTTTCTTTGCCGCGAAGGCTTGGCACAATGCAGAAGGTGCAGGAGTTGTTGCACCCCACCGAGATGGATACCAAACCCGCATAGGTGGAGTCCCGTTTGCTCGGCAGTGCTGAGGGAAAAGTCTCTAAGGCTTCGAGAATTTCAACCTCGGCTTGTTGGTTGTGGCGCGAACGCTCGAGGAGAACAGGCAATGACCCCATGTTGTGGGTACCAAAAACAACATCGACGTAGGGGGCTTTTTCCACAATGGTGGACTGATCTTTTTGGGCAAGACAGCCTCCGACAGCGATCTGCATACCCGGGTTCTCACGTTTGATGGAGGCGAGGTGGCCAAGAGTCCCATATAGCCGATTGTCGGCATTTTCCCTTACCGCGCAGGTGTTAATCACGACCACGTCAGCAACCGCACCAGCCTCTGCCATCACATAGCCGGCGGACTCCAGGGACCCCGACATGCGCTCCGAATCGTGCACGTTCATCTGACAGCCGAAGGTGCGAACCTCGTAGGTTCGCTGGTGTTGTTGATCGAGGCGCGCAACATCGTCCGCGAAACTTGCCCGCGTCTCCACCTCATTCATCATTGTCACAACGTCAGTCTAAACAGTGCCCCTTGGAGCCCGTGAGTCACCCGGCATAACGCCCTAAAATAGGGATGCACCAGATCCCCTCGAGAGGAGGCGCCATGCCAGAGGTGGGTGAACAAAACCCCGCGGCTCACGCCCTCCTGTCACGATGGGAGGACCCCTCCACCCCCGGTGCGCTGCGGGCGTGGGGCGAAACGGCAACCGGCGAGGAACTCTTTTCTTTTCGCGACCCTTCCCTCCCTCAGCCTCTTATGGGGGTAACAGAACTTTTCACACTCGCCCTGGTGTTGCGCGATATCGACCGCGGTGCTTTAGCCCTCAACACCCTCATTAGTGACGTGCTGCCACAGGCTGTTGCCTCTGGTCTGTGTGTAATCGGCACCACCGATTACACCGACACCATCACGGTAGGCCACCTGTTGTCCCACCAATCCGGGATTAGCGACTACCTAGACCCTCCCGGCAAGTCTGTCCGATCACTTCGACTACAGATGATCACCACCGACCGGCGATGGAACACCGCCGAGGCACTGGAAATCGCGCGCCACTATCCGGGCGCTTTTGTTCCAGGGGACGCACGGGCGTCCGCGCGCTCGGCAACCAACTATTTGCTGATAGGTGAGCTTCTCCGCGAGACCACCGGCATGAGCCTGGCCGACTTGATTAGGTTACGAATTGTGAGCCCTTTGGGGCTCAAGAAAACCTACCTTTTTGGCCCTGACGGTTTTGATAGCTACTTCTCGTTTGAACCACTGACCAGAGGCTCCAGCATTCTTCGTATCCCCCAGGCACTGTCGAGCCTGGGACCATCCGGTGGTGTCATCTCAACCCCCAGGGAAGCCGTGGCTTTTCTCCAGGCCCTGTGGGGCGGAGCCCTCTTCGATCCGTCGTGGCGAGAGCGTATTCTCGAGAAACCCGAAAGCTTGGGATTCTCACCGCTTGCCCGCACATCAGGCAACATCATCGGCTACACCGGAATCAATGGGGTGAGCGTTGGCATCAATACGCGCACCGGTTCGGTGGGATTCCTGGCCCTTAATCAGTGGGCAAGTGCCCAAAACTCCGCCAAGCGCTTGGCGAAATTACTCACTATCCCGTGAGTTCAAGACGCGATCGAGGGTGGAAAAAACTTCGGAAGAGGAAAAACCTTTGCGCTGAAGAAACCCCGCGAGGCGTCGCTTGGTGGTTGCCGCATCGAGATCGCCCATTTTTCTCAAGCGATCCCGGGCCAAGTCATCAAGCTTGGACGCTTCAACATCATCATCCAGCTCTGATAACGCTTGCTCAATGCTGACCGGATCAAGGTGGCGCTGGCGAAGCTTTTGCGCCACCACCGGCTTAGCCATCCCACCACGGTGTGCATATCGATCCACCAGGTCATAGGCCAGTGCTTCATCGTTGATGAGCCCCTGGGAAATAAGTGATTCCACTTCGGCCTCAATAACATCTCGGGGTAATTCACGTTGTCGAAGCTTGGCTTCGACCTCGTAGCGCGACATATCTCTTCCCGCAAGGGCGTGGAGGGAAACGTTATGGGCGCGACGTTCCGCCTCAGGTAATGGTGTCGTCTCGTTCGCCCCAAAAGCTAAAGATTGCGCAGATTCCTCCCCCGTGTCGCGTGGGGCTGGGATTACCGGTAACTCCTGAACCGCTGCAGAGTGGTCTTCCCGCTGAGTTTCCACGGGGGAACTTACTCGGTGCAGGGGAAAAGGGATGATGATGGCATCGCCTTCCCCCTGCGCCGCGTAATTCTTCATGCTTAGGCGCCCTGAGCTTGCCGCTCGGTGATTTTTTCGGTCAGGGACTCCACCGGAGCTGTTGGCTCCAGGTCCTCGAGTTTCTCCACGGCAACAACTTTTCCGACCCCAAGGACAGCGAGGATTTTCCGCTCGATCTCGTTCGCTGTTTCCGCGTTGGTGATCAGGTATTTCCGGGCATTTTCTTTACCCTGGCCTAGCTGATCACCGTCATAGGTGTACCAGGCTCCGGACTTCTTCACGATGTCGTGTTCCACACCAAAGTCGATGAGGCTTCCTTCACGCGAAATTCCTGTGCCATAGAGGATGTCAAACTCGGCCTGCTTAAACGGCGGGGCCATCTTGTTCTTGACCACTTTCACTCGAGTACGGTTACCGACGGCTTCGGTACCTTCCTTCAAGGTTTCGATGCGACGGATATCAAGCCGCACTGACGCATAGAACTTGAGGGCTTTACCGCCGGAGGTGGTTTCGGGGCTTCCGAAGAAGACACCAATTTTTTCGCGCAACTGGTTGATGAAAATCATCGTGGTTCCCGTTTGGTTGAGCCCACCGGTCAACTTGCGGAGGGCTTGAGACATCAACCGTGCTTGCAGTCCGACGTGGGTGTCACCCATGTCTCCCTCAATTTCTGCACGAGGAACGAGGGCCGCAACGGAGTCAATGACAACTAAGTCGACAGAACCCGAACGCACCAACATGTCGGCAATCTCTAGTGCCTGCTCACCCGTGTCGGGCTGTGACACCAAGAGTTGGTCGATATCGACTCCCAGAGCTCGTGCATATTCGGGATCAAGCGCGTGCTCAGCATCGATAAAGGCAGCGATTCCCCCGTTAGCTTGGGCATTAGCAATAGCGTGCAACGTCAGCGTTGTTTTACCTGACGACTCTGGACCATAAATTTCGATAATCCGTCCACGAGGAAGACCTCCAATACCCAAAGCAACATCCAACGCAATGGAACCCGTGCGGATTACCGGTACTGGGGGGCGCTCGTCTGAACCGAGTCGCATGACCGACCCTTTTCCAAACTGGCGATCAATTTGCGCGAGGGCTGCTTCGAGTGCTTTTTCGCGGTCAGTGGCTGTGGTCATGTGTTTCTCCTGGTCTTATTTCGTGTTCGGCTGCCTATCGGCTGTCGTCCCCCACTCCACCCCTTAAGGCGTGTGGTCTCTCGACAAGGCGGGAAAGTCGAGGGGCGGGCCTAACCTAGGTCTGACTCCTGACACACGGTGCCAAGGGAACCAAAACTGGGGAAAGAAACCGCCTTTCGCTCTCTGTGGACGACACTAGCGCCATTCGAACGAATATTCGAACGAATTAGTTGGGCGTGTCGCCGATTGGCTGCCGCTGACCCACACCGTACTGCCGCACAGCGGGGACGCCCATCTCCTCACACAGCGCAGACCAGACAGTTTTGGGGGCTACGCCATCGCGGAGCGCCTCATCAGCGCTGCGATGGCCGAGGGCGCCCAACACCATTTCCCTCACCAGAGCTCTGCCTTGCGTGTCCCCGAACTCGTCACGGACGGCGAGGAAAAACTCGCTCCTGGTCACTGGCGAAGCGAGAGATCCGAATCAAACTGCGCAAGAAGCTCATCCGGCAAAGTGTCGGGAACCTTGGAAGAAGAGGGAACAATCTGTTCGAAGACAGAAAGCCGGTCACTCACCTCGTGCAGGATGACAGACAACGGGGTGTCCAACGCTTCCGCAATGGCAGCCAAGATTTCGCTTGATGCTTCTTTCTGTCCGCGCTCAACTTCACTGAGGTACCCGAGAGCGACGCTGGCGCGGGAAGAGATCTGGCGCAGAGTTGCGCCTTGTTGCTGGCGGAAGTCGCGAAGGACATCGCCGATTTCGTGTCTCATTAACACCACGGGGCACCTCCTTTTTTGTTCCACTCGTGATGAGTTGTTATTACCTTATCCGGAAGCACCTTGGGTGTGCCCGCAAAACAGCTGAATAGATGCTGAGCGTCTACTGAGCGCCCCACTCGGGAAAATCGTGAGACATTGCGTCCCGCAGGGCTTGCAACGCGGCCCTGGTTGCCCGTGCACGAATTTCTTCCCGGGTCCCCTCGAGCGCTATCTCGCGCACCAGGGTGCCAAGACCTGAGCCCGCCACCGCCAGGAAAACAACACCGGGGGCCTGCCCTGACACGGGTTCCGGGCCGGGGCCCGCCACTCCGGTGGTCGCCACGGCGTAATCAGTGCCGAGCAGTCGCTGTGCTCCCTCTGCCATTTGGGTGGCAACCGACGCGCTCACAGACCCGGTAGAAAAAAGCTCGGCAGCGTCGACACCCAACAGGTCATTCTTGATCACCGGGTCATAGGCCACCACACCGCCGCGAAAGACAGCAGAAGCTCCCGGGACCGCAACAAGGTGTGAGGCTACCTCACCACCAGTCAATGATTCTGCGCAGGAAACGCTCACCTGATTCTGGGTTCCCAGGGCAATGATGTCCGCTGCGTCACTCATCGGATGGGCGCCTTGACACCTTTCACCAAGTACTCGATGCCCGTCCACAGGGTCACAATAATGACGGCCCCCATCAGGACCTGGTTCATCACAATCACCCACGAGCCAAAAAACACCCAACTGGGCACGAGCCACGAGGTCACCGTGAGGGACTGCAGAATTGTTTTGAGCTTCCCGCCTCGGGAGGCAGGAATCACACGGCTGCGAAGATGCACAAACCGGAAAACAGTGATTCCCACTTCGCGCAGCAAAATGATTGACACCACCCACCAGGGCAATTCCGCCACCAGCGCGAGGGCCACGAGGGCACCACCGATGAGCACTTTGTCCGCGATGGGGTCCAACACAATTCCTGAATTAGTGATCAGGTTGCGCCTTCGTGCAAGTGCACCATCCACACCATCGGTAGCAATGGCGGTCATGAACAGACCCGCAGCAACCCAGCGCCACACACCGTAGTCACCGTCATCAAAGAGCACGAGGAAGATAAAAACCGGTGTCAATAAAATTCGGGCCACCGTAATGATGTTGGCGATGTTGGCGTTACTCACCTGGGTGTCTCCCCGGGCAAACACGCGACCACGAAAACCACTCGGCGGCGGTGTTTTATCCTGTGTCACGCTTACTCCCGACCCGTGAGATTCCAGGCATCTTCGCCACCTTCGTCGGTGATCTCGGGGTAGCCCTGTGTCATAGCGTCAATCGGGTCATCCTGGTCATGGGCGTAATGATCCCCCGCAGATTTGGGGGCGGGGTGGTCGACCCGCGGTATTTCCTGCGTTGCCTGATCTTCCACCGGCACGAGGACCGCAGCGGGTGTGTCGCCCCGGAGGGAGGCAAGAACCTGTGGGAGTTGATCTACGCTCACCAGTACTTCTCTCGCCTTGGAGCCCTCCGATGGCCCCACAATCGATCGAGACTCTAGGAGATCCATCAAGCGCCCGGCTTTCGCAAACCCCACCCGCAGTTTGCGCTGCAACATTGAGGTGGAACCAAACTGGGTGCTCACTACAAGCTCCGTTGCTTGTAACAAAACATCGAGATCGTCACCGATGTCCGCATCGATGACTTTCCCACCGGAGGCGGCTTCCGCGACATCGGTGCGGTATTCGGGGTTGGCTTGCTGTTTGACGTGGTTCACCACCGCTGCAATTTCCGCTTCTGACACCCACGCGCTTTGGACTCTTTTGGCTTTACCCGCACCTTGGGGCAAGAAGAGTGCATCACCCTGGCCGATGAGTTTGTCCGCCCCTGGCTGGTCCAGGATTACCCGGGAGTCGGTCATGCTGGAAACAGCAAATGCGAGGCGCGAAGGAATATTGGCTTTGATGAGCCCGGTCACCACATCCACACTGGGCCTCTGGGTGGCAAGAACCAGGTGAATACCCGAGGCTCGTGCCAGCTGGGTGATGCGGACAATGGAATCTTCCACATCCCGGGGGGCCACCATCATCAAATCGGCGAGCTCATCAACCACCACCAGCAAATAAGGATAGGGACGAAGCACACGCTCACTGCCAATAGGTAACACAACCTCATCAGCCAAGACCGCGCGGTTGAATTCGTCAATGTGTTTGAACCCAAAACTGGCCAGGTCGTCGTACCTCATCTCCATCTCTTTAACGACCCACTGCAGCGCATCTGCTGCACGTTTAGGGTTGGTAATGATGGGGGTAATCAGGTGGGGCACGCCCTGGTAGGCGGCGAGCTCAACACGTTTGGGGTCCACCAACACCATCCGAACCTCCGCAGGCGTTGCCCGCATCAGTACCGAGGTGATCATGGCGTTAATGAAACTGGATTTACCACTACCGGTAGCACCCGCCACCAAAAGGTGGGGCATTTTGGCCAGGTTTGCGGCAACAAAGCCGCCTTCCACATCCTTACCCAGCCCGATGACCATGGGATGCACTTCTTGGGTTGCCACCGCGGATTTGAGAACATCGCCAAGAGACACGATTTCACGGTCCGAGTTCGGTATCTCCACCCCAATCGCTGATTTGCCAGGGATAGGGGACAAAATGTTGATTTCATTGGAGGCCACCGCGTACGCAATGTTCTTGGTAAGAGCGGTCACCCGTTCCACTTTGGTGCCCTGCCCCAGCTCCACCTCATAGCGGGTGACGGAAGGGCCACGGGTGAAATCCACAACCTTTGCGTTGATATCAAACTGGTCAAAAACGCTGGTGATGGCGGCCACAACCAGATCATTCGCGGCACTGCGAGATTTCGGTGGCGTGCCGGGGACCAGTACGTTCTGTGAGGGAAGCCGGTACAACCGATTCGAGGCGGTCGCTGCCGGAGGTTTAAGGGGCGCTGCGGGAGCAGGGGTAGCCTCGACCGGTCGGGTTGCTGCGGCTAACGCCGCTTCCGCTTTCCTCAGTTGCTCAAGAAGGTCTTCCTGACTGTTGACTTCGCCGGTGTCCGTGGTTGGTGTGCTGACAATCGGGGAATCAAACGCTTCTCCCTTGTCTTTTTTACCGCGTCTCCACCAGGGCATCGAGTCGGGGTTGGACATATCAAGGCCCAAGTCAGACAGGGTGCCAAATTCCACGCCGGGCGTGGTCTCTGCTTTCTTGTTGCGGGCCACTTCCTCGAGGTCCACGCCAAACAAATAGGCATACGCCTCGCGTGTGCGATACACAATCTTATTTGGTGGCGTTTTCGTCATGATTAGCAGCGACATCACAAGAAACAGCACCAGGACGGGCCAGGCCAGGTAGGGGGTATCAGCTCCGAGGAACACGAAAGGTTCCACCACCAACCAGCCGAGCACTCCACCAGCGGCGGCAAGCTCAGCGAAGCTTGCTTCTCCGGGTGCTGGTCGCCCCAACGCCATATGCGTCATGCCACTAATGGCCACCAACAGCAAACCCAGGCCGATCGCCACACGCCCGTTGGCATACACGCTGGAGGGGTGGCGAAAAAGCCAGATTGCCAAGACAATCAGGATGATGGGCAACGCAAAAGCCAAGCGCCCCACAGCCCCACCCACGGTGTAGTGATTCAGGGTGAGCGCCCACGTCTGGTTGTAGTTAAACCATTCGACAACAATCCCAATAATTGCAAACAGAACCAAAGCAAAAGGCACTCCATCGCGACGATCCTCTTTGGCAAGAGATTCTGCGGAAAAGGCACGAAAACCTTGGCCTACAAAGGAGGCAACGCCGAGCCACCCGGTCCGCCAAACAGAAGGCCCTCCCGTTTTCTGTGGGGTAACAGGCTGGTTCCTCGGTGAACGCGGGGAAGCGGCCACCCCCTTGACGGGCTTTCGCGGAGTCGCAGCGCGAGCGCGCGACGGGGAACTTTTAGCGACCATCACCCCACGCTACCCGCCACTTTGGCGGGTACGGGGCATTGAAACACACGGCACTAAATGTCCACATGGCCGTAAAGAAAAAACTTATCCACCAATACCCCTAGACAGTGGTGATACCACCTTGATACCGTTACGGTATGGCTATGACATTGCGACTTGATTCCGCCCACGACGAGATGGTCCAGCGGCTATCAGAACACATGAAATGTTCAAAAAACCAGGCTGTGCTAAACGCCATTGAAATGGCAGACCAACGGGTTGGCCAGACCGAAAAGGCTCTCGCGCGGGTTCAAGAGATTATCTCGACGAGGGACAAAGAGCTCATGGATCGCCTCGCTGACGCATGACCAGTTATCTCGAGCTGGAAGATGCGCTCGAGCAGATTCGCTTTCTTGGTTTTCACGTTCGAGAGGTGGGCCTGTTGGAGGGCTCTCTCGCGAGACCGCGCACGAGTCTGTTCGGCGCTGAGGCTTACCCCACACTCTCGCTCAAGGGCGCAGCGCTGATTCATTCGATCATTACCTCCCGCCCCCTTATCGATGGAAATAAGGGGACGGGGTGGACCCTACTCATCACCTTCCTCATGCTCAATGGTGTCGAACTTGTCGCCGACACCGAAGACGCCTTTACCTTCGTGCTTTCCGTTGCTACTGCTGGGGACGAGTTGGCGGTTATCGCGATGTGGATTGAGACGCACCTCGTTCCAGCATGATGAGGAGTAGCCTGAGGGCAAGGAACCCCGAGGAGCGCTCATGAACGCACACGGCAAAGTATTCGTTGTTACCGGAGCAGGCAATGGAATAGGTCGAGAGGTCACCCTCGAACTTCTTCGGCATGGCGCCTCGGTCGCAGGCCTCGATATCAAGAAAGAGTGGTTGGCAGAAACCGCCACGCTTGCCGGCACGGGGGCTTCGAAAATCGCGACGTTTGACACTGATATCACCGACCGCACAAGCATCATGGCCCTGCCAGTAAAAGTAACGAAAGCCCTGGGCGAAGTCGATGGCATCATCAACGTTGCAGGAATTATTCAACCTTTTGTGCGCATCAACGATTTGGAATTTGACGCCATTGACCGGGTGATGAACGTGAACTTCCACGGACCTCTGAACCTGATCAAGGCGTTCTTACCGGGCCTTCTCACTCGCCCGGATGCACACCTTGCGAATGTTTCTTCGATGGGCTCGTACGCGCCCGTTCCCGGTCAGACACTGTATGGCGCATCAAAAGCCGGAATTAACCTGTTGAGCGAAGGCCTCCGCTCAGAGCTGAAGGGCACCAATGTCCACGTCACCGTGATTTACCCCGGTGCGATCGGCACCAACATTGCCGGTAATTCTGGGCTTGACATGGCGGGCGCCGAAGAGGGCAGCACGCGGAAGGTGGTTAAGCCTCGGGACGCCGGAGTGAGCATCGTGGAAGCAGTACTGGCAAAAAAGAAGCGGGTCGTCATCGGTCAGGATGCCAAAACAATGTGGTTTCTCAACCGCCTCTCCCCAGACTTAGCGGCCACGGTGATCTATAACGGCATGAAGGACCTTTTGCCGGAGTGAGAACACCGCTCCCCTCGGGTGCCGGCACGAAAATCACCATTTTCGGGTATTTCCACGATTCATGAAGTAGTGTGGGGGCTCTGGCGAACAAACTATTTGTTCCCTGCGTCGTAGAACGCTCCCTCACCACACTGTGGTTGATATTTTTTCTCCGGCGAACGAATGCATCACTCGATGTCTTCGCCACCAACTCGGCCACTGCGCCGAGAGCACCCGTGATGCACGCGCATCACACGAAAGTTATTACCTTTATGTCTGATACTTCTTTTTCTCACCTTGGCGTGCCCGCCACGCTCGTTGCTGCCCTTACCCGAATGGGAATCGACAGCCCCTTCCCCATTCAAATCGATACACTTCCGGACACTCTGGCCGGGCGCGATGTGCTGGGCCGCGGTAAAACCGGGTCTGGCAAGACACTCGCTTTCAGCATCCCGATGGTCGCCAGACTCTCGGGCGAACTTGCCGGTGGCAAAAGACGACCAGGACGTCCGCTGGGCCTCGTGCTTGCTCCCACCCGCGAACTAGCGACACAAATCACCGCGGTGATGAAACCCCTGGCTGACGCTGTGAACCTGCGTGTCACCACCATCTTTGGTGGCGTGTCCCAAAACCGGCAAGTCCAGGCGCTCAAAGAAGGTGTCGAAATTGTGGTGGCAACACCCGGACGCCTTGAAGACCTGAAAACACAGGGCTACCTTCACCTGGATGCGATTGAAATCACCGTGCTGGATGAAGCCGACCACATGGCAGATTTGGGCTTCCTGCCCGTTGTGACAAAGATTTTGAACGCCACCCCCGCCGGCGGCCAGCGACTGCTGTTCTCGGCGACACTGGATAACGGCGTGAACAAGTTAGTAGATCGTTTCCTCCAAAACGAGGTGATGCACGCCGTGGATGACGCTAACTCCCCCGTAGCCAAAATGACACACCACGTGTTTGAAACCAGTGGCCCTGACGCCAAAAAGGAACTCATTCATGCGTTGGCTTCCGGTACCGGTCGCCGAATTCTCTTCATGCGCACCAAACACCATGCAAAGAAACTGGCCAAATCTTTAACAGAAGCGGGTATCCCCGCAGTTGACCTGCATGGAAACCTTTCTCAACCGGCTCGAGACCGTAACCTGGCGGCCTTTAGCCAGGGATCCATCAAAGTCTTGGTGGCAACCGACGTGGCCGCGAGAGGCGTCCACGTCGACAATGTTGACTTAGTCATCCACGTGGACCCACCGATGGAGCACAAAGCGTATTTGCACCGCTCCGGTCGCACCGCACGTGCTGGTGCCGAAGGTGATGTCATCACGTTGTGTCTCCCGACCCAAAAGGGCGACCTTGCAGGTTTGCTGCGCAAGGCAGACATTCAGGTCACTCCCACCCCCGTCACCGCAACCTCGCCAGAAGTGCTCGCGCTCATCGGAGAAAAGGCGGCTTATGTGAAGCCTCTCCCCCGCGCAGTTGCCCACCAGGGTGGCGGTAACTCACAAGGCAAAAACGCCCAGCGCAAAAAAGCCCTCCGCGACGCCGGCACACCCGTCATTAGGGAGCGAAGCGGGCAAGCACGCCGGTCGACGAGAGATGGGCAGCTCGTTCGCGATCGCTCTGGACGACCCGCCACTGCTGCGCGTCGTCAACAACAGCGCTCCCGCTAACTCCCAGGACATACCGAGCCTTCATGAGGCTCGGTATGTAGGGTGGGTTGCATGAGCGAATGGAACTACACGAAGTGCGCCAAGCCTTTCACCTCGGTGGACGAGGCCCGAAGTTATCTCACCAGAAAAGACTTCGCCGGGTGGATTTTGAAACGGGACAACGGCTATTCCGCTGTCTGCCCGGCATACCCTGAGGGTTTTTACCCCGATGCGAGCGTTGTCGAGGAAGTCAACAACTCACACAACGAAATGGGCACCCTCGTCGCCGAAGAACCAGCAAGCTGCTGCGCCTAAAACCCCCGTCACACCGGGAAATCTAGACTCCTTCTCCAAGCCCTCCCGAGAGTTTGCCGTGCAAGGCGGTTGTGGCTTCGTTCATGCCTGTCAGTGTGACCTTCTTGCCATAGTTTTCATACTTCGTCACGATTGCATCAATTGCCGCCACCGTGGAGGCATCCCAAATATGGGAAGCCGACATATCAATGTTGATGAGCTCGGGGTCCTGTGAATACTCAAACTGTGTGGTGAGGTCGTTACTGGAGGCAAAGAACAGCTCCCCATCCACCACATAGTGGGCGGTGGGACCTTCGTCTTCGACGGAGAGCGTCCTGGTGACGCTGACAAAGTGGGCGACGCGCCTGGCGAAGGCCACCATCGCGACCACCACACCGGCGATAACCCCGAGGGCTAGGTTGTGGGTCCACACCGTCACCACGACGGTGGTGACCATGACCGCGGTTTCACTTTTTGGCATCTTCTTCAACGTGCTGGGAGCAATGCTGTGCCAGTTGAAGGTGGCAACAGACACCATAATCATGACGGCGACCAGGGCTGCCATCGGGATGAGACCCACAATGTCGCCAAGCCCCACCACGAGAATGAGCAGAAAAAGCCCGGCGAGGAAGGTCGAGATCCGGGTCCTTGCTCCGGAGGCTTTCACGTTGATCATGGTTTGGCCCACCATGGCGCACCCACCCATGCCGCCGAAGAAGCCCGAAAGCATATTGGCAACCCCTTGGGCCCACGCTTCCCTTGTCTTTCGTGACCGGGTGTCGGTCACATCATCCACCAGTTTTGCGGTCAGCAGTGATTCCAGCAGTCCCACCACGGCCATGCCGGCCGCGTAGGGGGCAATGATGGTCAACGTTTCCCAGGTGAAGGGAACGTTGGGAATAAAAAGCTCCGGGAGGCTTTCTGGCAGATCGCCCTCATCGCCCACGGTGGGAACAACAATGGCGCTGGCAATAACGATGGAGGTCAAGACCACAATGGCCACCAAAGGTGCGGGGATCACTTTGGTGATCATCGGCATAAAAATCATGATGCCAAGCCCCGCAGCGACCAGCGGGTATACCAACCATGGGACACCCAAGAGTTGCGGAAGCTGAGCGCTGAAAATCAGAATTGCGAGGGCGTTCACAAAACCCACCATCACACTGCGCGGAATAAACCGCATCAGTTTTGCTACCCCCAGGGCTGCCAGAACAATTTGAAAGATTCCCCCCAAAATCACAGTGGCAATAAAGTAATCCATCCCATATTCCCGGGCCACCGGTGCGATTACCAGCGCAATAGCACCGGTCGCCGCCGTAATCATGGCAGGGCGACCGCCAAGGAACGCAATAGAAACCGCCATCACAAACGACGAAAAGAGCCCCACCCGGGGATCTACGCCGGCAATGATGGAAAACGATATTGCTTCCGGGATGAGGGCCAGTGCCACCACAAGACCGGCCAGCACCTCTTTGGTCAGGATTCGCGGCGTCGTGAGCGCCGTCCACACGGACGGGCGGGCCACATAGCGGTTCTTGTCGTTTGAGGGCATAGCAATATTGGTCATTTCACACTCCTGTCATGGGTGCCCTCGGCAGGAATCGAACCTGCGGCCAAAAGATTAGAAGTCTTCTGCTCTATCCGCTGAGCTACGAGGGCTGGGGTGGCTTTAACTAGCCAAACTCCAGTGTACCTCCCGGCAAATAGGCGGAAAGGTCCTGAGACATCCAAGCGTGTTTGTGGACACACACGGACACACGTATTCGCTCAATGTTCTCCTTTCATCGCACGTTCATCGCACACGGACCACGTGGCGGTGACCACTAGACAGATGGAGCACAAAATGAGCACTGGGCTGCTGCGGGGTTTTCGGACAGTGGTATCGGTTGATTTTTTATGCTGCGAGGACGTGCTGTTGGTAAGCGTAGTGGACCTCGTTGGGCCGTTGGTAGCCAAGCGCTGAGTGGCGGCGCCGGCTGTTGTAAAACCCTTCGATATACATGATCACATCCCGTGTGGCCTGCGCCGTGGTGGCGTAAACGGTGCGGTGCACCCGCTCGTTTTTCAACGCTGAGAAGAACGACTCCGCCAATGCGTTATCCCAACACACACCGGTTTTGCCCACCGATGAGCGCATACCCAGGCGTGTGACGAGGGTGCGGTAGTGAGCTGAATTGTAGACGCTGCCCCGATCCGAGTGGAAGACCGCCCCCGCCTCGATCACCGTGGTCTGAGCCGCGTTTTTGAGCGCATCGACGACGAGTTCAGTTCTCATATGATCGGCAACGGACCACCCAACGACTTTCCTCGAGTAACAATCAATCACCGTGGCCAAATACACGAAGCCTTGCCATGTGTGAATGTAGGTGATGTCACCGACGAACTTCACCCCGGGACGATCCGCGGTGAAGTCCCGTTTCACCAGATCCGGCATCCCTATTGCCCCTTCACCATCCGGTTGGGTAGTGACCCTAAATGGTCGCGGTTGGCAGGCCACCAAACCCTCATCACGCATGATGTGACGCACCAACTCCGGGGAACACTCACTGCCTTCATCAACCACATCGGCGTGGATCCGCCGATACCCGTAAGTGCCATCCGATGCGGCGAAAAAATGGCGGACACGGGCTGTCAACACCTCCCTGCGTGCGGCGGTCGCAGACTGCGGGCGGCTGCGCCAATGGTAGAAACCCGATGTTGACACGTCCAACCAGCGACACATCTTTGACACCGGGTCCGTGTTGTAAGGCTCGCTGTGTTGGGAGTCGACATATTCGTATTTGCTCACTACCGCTGCTCCCTCGCGAAGTAAGCGCTGGCTTTTTTTAGAAACGCCGTCTCAGCCCGCAACTCCTGATTTTCCCTCTCCAACTGCTTCAAACGGGCCCGTTCGGGGACACTCAGCTCACTATCTGTCCCGCCGTGAGCTTCCCGATATTTGTTGAGCCAGCTACGCAAAGTTTCCGGGCCAACACCGTAAGCCTCAGCGACTTCCCGAATAGGTTTCGAGGTGGAGATCACCTCCCGGCATAACTCGTCTTTGAACTCCTGGGCGAAACGTCGACGTGTGGCGGACATGCTGTTCTCTCTTTCAGTATCACCCTCATTTTAAGAGGGCCCACTGTCCGAAAACACCGTGGCAGTCCAGACTCTGTCTCGCATGCCTGCAACTTCTGGGCAAACACTGTGGTGTGGCGTGACACCGATCGTCGACAGCCCTCTCGCTCTGTAGTCCGGGCCTTCCGCTAGACAAAAATGGTTTAGCGCCCCACGGCGGCAAAAGATGCCCACGCAACAAGCCCACCATTTCGACCGCGCTCGAGGCCGACATCAGCCTGGCTTGAAAAGGCAAGCTCTGCAACAATCGCAAGACCCAGCCCCGAGCCTTCATAATCTGAGGAGCCCCTCCAAAAACGGTCAAATGCCCGAGCAAGTTCTGCGTCTGTCAGACCCGGCCCTTGATCCTCAACTTTGAAGACTCCCCGGGATTCCTCGACACTCAGGGAAACAGTAATCGTTCCTCCCGCAGGGGAGACGCTGAGCGCATTATCGAGGAAAACATCCATTATTTGCTCTACTGCAGTGGGCACAGCCTCCAGCCACACGCTGTCCGTAATCATCGACGTGACGGTGATTCCCGCTTCCTCCGCCAGGCTCTGCCAACTTTCAACTCGTTCACGCGCCACAGCGCTTGCGTCAAGTTTTTCGCGGACGACGCCCTCTGCACCGGATCGACCCAAGGCAAGCAGTCCATCGATGAGCCGGGTGAGCCGGCTCATCTCGCTCTCAATCGCATCAAAACGTTCCGTATTTTTGGCCGAAAGCTTCAGGGAATCTCTCAAACCTTCGAGCCTCAACATCAATGCGGTGATGGGGGTGCGGAGTTGATGGGATGCATCAGAGGCGAAACGTTTCTGTTGATCGATGAGTGACCCCACTCGGATAGCCATCTCATTGAAGGCCCGGCTCAGAGCCCGAATCTCGGAGGGACCTACGTCCTCTTTCGCTCGGGCAGTGAAATCACCGTGAGAAACGGCACGTGCTGCATTATCAAGCTCCCTCACGCCACGAACCAGTGTTCCCGAGAGCACCACAGCGACGAGGGCGCCAAGGCCCAGGGTGATCAGCGCGACAATCCCGATTCCCGCAAGCTGTCGATTGACTTCAGCGTCGATGAAGGCCGCATCAAACGTGAGGCGCACTGCGCCCACAACGCTCGGGCCACTAAACACAGGGACGGCAACGTAGACGAGGGTGATTCCCAAGGTCTCGGAAAACCGTTCACCGGTACTCACTACCCCCGTCAACGCCGTGGCTAATTCGGGTCTGCTGGAATAGGAAACTCCCACCCGTGTTTCTTCAGGATCATTCGTCACTACGGCCGTTCCACCCGCATCTACAATGACAACACGGGCCCCACCCGCATCCCGGTAGTCCTTGGCCAGCTCTCTCACAGGTGCTAATTCTTCAGGGTTGCGTGATTCAAGAGCTTCCTCAGCGCGCCCACCCAGAACGAACGCATCTCTCTCGAGGGATGTCAGTAATCGGTCTCGCTCGACCGTTTGGAGAAAAACGGCGAAGGGAACGGTTGTCACGGCAAGCGCAATCAAAACAATTCCGAGAAAACTTGCCAGCAGTACCCGCCTCATCGCGGTTCCTGGAGCCGAAACCCCACCCCTCGCACCGATTCAATCCACTGCGGATTCCCAAGTTTTTTCCGCAACGCTGCTACGTGAGCGTCGAGTGTTTTGGTGCTTCCATACCAATTCATGTCCCACACATCCGCAAGAATCGTTTCTCTCCGATGGGCGGCACCCGGATCAAGTGCAAGGTAGTAGAGAACATCAAATTCTTTCGGTGTCAGTTCAAGCTCTGTGCCGTGGAGAACGGCGCGACGCTGTCGAGAATCAATAACAAGATCACCCACGGTGACAGACGTTTCCGGCGAAACTTCGGGATTCTGGCCGTAACGCCGACGAACAGCCCTGATTCTTGCCAGTAGTTCCCGCATCCCGAAGGGTTTCACTAGGTAATCGTCAGCACCCAGTTCGAGTGCCAGCACGCGGTCTGTTTCATCACCGCGAGCACTAATCACGATGATGGGGACGCTCTGGCGTTCCCGCACATGGCGTGCCACCTCAATCCCGTCCATGTCGGGTAACCCCAGGTCAAGAAGAATGACATCCCAACTGCCCTCACTCAGTTTGCGCAAACCAGCCTGCCCCGTGTCAGCGTGCTCCACGCTCCAGGCCACCGCCTCAAGAGAGTCCACTATCGCGCCGGCGATTGCGGCGTCATCTTCGATAAGGAGGACCTTCACGTTCCACATTGTTGCCTAAGTACCCGGCAAAAGTGGCGAGATTGTCGTGTTAGTGCGGATTCTTGGTAAACCTTTACCGTTTCTTGGATATTCCCGACCACTTTCTTGGGGGTGAGCTCTTTAGTGTCGAGGTATGACAAACAACTTTTTTATTGGTTTAGGTATTCTCGGCATCCTCGGCACCAGCACGGTCGCCGTGGCGGCAAACACAGAGTCCTTGGTGTCCCAGGACCCCTCCACTCTCAGTGAGGCAAGCCAGGTGCTTGTGCCCACCGAGGCCACAAGCCCCATCGACGTTTCTTCCCCCGCTCCCGCCGGCGAACCTGCACCCGCCACCGTTCAGGTCCCGACTGCACCTGCGGTGCCCGCACAATCTCCTACGCCAGTAACCCCGTCAGTAACGCCCGCCGCCCCCACCCCCGCACCTGTCGATGCCACCTCTAGTGGATCCTCCGCGTACAGCGATGATGATGACGACGATGACTACGAAGACGACTACGAAGAAGAAGATGACGACGATGACGACTAAACGCCCGGTCGGCTTCCTGATGGCCCAAGCTCTCACCGTAGTGAGCTCAACTGCTCTTTTTGGGCTCGCAGGTTTTCTGAATGTTCAGGCAGACGTTGAGGCTGCCGCAAACGCCAACGTCGAGCCCCTGCCTGTTGTAAAAGTGGTGTCAAGCTTTGTCCCCTCAGGTACCCTCGAGGTTTTACCCACCCTCGAAGAGTCCCCAGCTTCAGGGAATTCGTTACCTGTTTCGACTGCACCGGCACCAGCACCGGCACCCGCACCCGCACCAGCACCCGCAGCAGTACCAGCGCAAACACCCGCACCAGCACCAGCACCAGCACCAGCACCAGCGCAAACACCTGCACCCGCACCGGTCGATGGCACATCATCAGGTTCATAAGGTGTCGCTAATGGGGCTGGCTCTTTCGCCATCCTCTGACCCTGTCTTAGGTGGAATTCAAGCCGCCCTTTTTAGTGAATCCACGTCGGCCCAAGTTTTCACAGCCGAAGGTAGGGTCATGGGCACAACCGCCCGAATCACAACCGTAGGGGGGATAGATGAACTTCCCCGGCGAATGATGGAAATGCTTCATGATTTCGACCGACAGTGGAGTAGGTTCCTGGCTGACTCCGAAATTAGCAAGCTCAACAACAGCCCCGGGACCCCTGTTGCGGTGAGCGCGCGCACCGTTGAACTGGTCAACGTCATGCTTCACGGTCACCGAATTACTGGTGGCGCTTTCGATCCAACATTGCTACCGGCCCTCCTTGCTGAGGGCTATGCAGCCTCCCTTGTGAATCCTGAAAGAGTGACGTCACTCCCTGTGGGTTCTCAAAGGCGTGGTTCCCCTCATGGTGTCACCGTCGAGGGACTCCAGGTAACACTCCCCACCGGAACCACCCTCGACTCGGGAGGCGCGGGAAAAGGGCTTGCCGCGGATATTGTGGCGAAGTTTGCCAGAGACAACGGCGCGCTCGGAGCCATGGTCGAAGTTGGTGGCGACCTCCGAGTGAGCGGAGTCTCCCCCCGGGCCGACTCATGGCGCCTCGCCATAGAACACCCGATGGAAGCTTCACGGCGTCTCAGCGTCATTAACGTCGCAGATGCGGGAGTCGCAACATCCACGGTAAGTAAGCGGCGCTTTGTAGTGGACGGGCGACCCACGCACCACATCATTGACCCTCGCACGGGACTCAGCGCAGACTCCGATGTCCTCCAGGCTACGGTCATCGCTCCGAGCGCAGCGCAAGCGGAAATTGCGACAAAAATTGCGTTCGTGGACGGTTACGAAAAGCTTTTTGCTTTCGCGACACATCACAACTATCAGGCCGCATGCGTGACGCGGTCTGAACAATGGATTACGACGAAAGAGTGGCCCGAAGCCGATGCTTGATTTCTCTAACCCCCAAATTTGGTGGTACCTCACTCGGGCCAGCGCCATGGTCGGCTGGGTACTACTCACGATGACGGTGGTGTGGGGCATACTCCTCAAAACCCGAATCCTGCGGGGGGCGGATAATCCTGAATGGCTCAAAATCACCCACCGTTATATCTCTGGGCTTGCAATCGTGATGGTCATCATTCACATCGTGACACTCCTGTTGGATGACTACATTCAATTTGGCCTCGCGGACGTCCTGATTCCTTTTGCCACCTCATTCGAACCCCTTGGAGTAGCTCTCGGGATTTTTTCCCTGTATTTCCTGATTGCTATTCAGGTCACTGCGCTCGCCGCACGGTGGTTACCGGAGGGGTTATGGAAGGGGATTCACTTTTTTTCCTACGCCACGGTGGCGTTAGTTGCCCTCCACTCGGGGATGGTGGGAACGGACGTGGGGACACCCTGGTACACCGCTACTTCTCTCATTCTGATCACCACAGTGACACTCGCCGCCTTGATCCGCATCATTATTGCCGGACGCTCTAAACCGCCAGCCCGATTAGGTTCCCCTCCCGGCACCGAACCACCAGCACCAGTGGCATCACCGCGGCAGAAACACCCACAGTTTTTGGCGCGGGTTGTCGACCGCAACGATCACGGCCCAGATATCGCGGAATTCGTTCTGACACCGGTGGATCCTGCGACAGAGCTGGAATGGGATGCGGGATCCCACATCACTGTCCACCTGCCAGATGGGCGCGAGAGGCAGTACTCACTCTCCGGGGACCCCGCAGAACAGGACTCCTTGGTGCTGGGTGTCCTGGACACCCACGGCGAGGGTGGGGCAAGCACATGGATTCATGAAAATCTCCGGGTCGGTGACACCATTATGTTCGAGCTTCCCAAAAACCATTTTCCGCTGAAGCCAGCGCCGCGGTACCAGTTCGTGGCCTCGGGAATAGGTATTACTCCGCTCCGCGCGATGATGGCTTCGGTCCCCGCGTCGCGCGAATGGTCACTTCTCTACATCGGCAGCTCTGCTGATCGAATGCTTTTCGGTGACGAGCTGCTCGAACTTTATGGCGACAAGGTGACCCTGTGGGACACGAGCGAGCGGGGGCACCGGCCACCGCTCGAGGATTTATTGGATTCTCAGGCGGATGTTTACGCCTGTGGTTCAGAATCGGTGATCGCGACAATCGAACAAAATGTTGCCCCGAGAAGACTTCACATCGAAAGATTCAGCCCCAAAAAACGCGGTTCGACCTCAACCCTTGACACGGTCACTCTCACCGCAACTCGAAGCGGAATCACCACCACGGTGGGACCAGGGGAATCCTTTGTTGACGCCCTAGAAAGGTCTGGCGTCCCTGTACTGACCTCCTGTAAACGAGGGGTCTGCGGAAGCTGCGAAGTCTCCGTGCTCGAGGGGGCACCCGAACATCTTGATTCGGTGATGAGCGATGCTGACAAAGACGAGCTCGGTGTGATGTATCCGTGCGTTTCTCGCTCAAGAACACCCGCACTGGCGTTGGATATCTAAAGGTTTTCACCACCGCACCGGCGAAGCTCTCTTCTCAGCAGCGGAGCGGGTGTGAGTGCTTGTGCCGAGGTGGAGACACCCACCGCTGAGCTGTCGACAACAGACGAAGAGAAGCCGAGGTCGGCTCGAAAGCCCTCAGTTTGAGAGCACCTTGATGCCCTCTTTCGCGCCCTGCGACGCAAGGGCCTGGTCCGTCGTGGCAAGAGAAGCATGGGTGCGGATCGCTAAGTTCAGGACAACAGCGTCCGGCATTTTCAGGGTGGTCCGAGCCTTCAGGGCAGACAGTGCCAGAACCTCATCGGGGTCCACCCCCCGCACAGTGAGATTCAAACCCGCGACGCTGTCCTGAAATTCCCCTACCCTCGAGGCTCTGTGCGGGTGCACCCCCACTTCCGCAAGGGTTAGGGCAGAGATAGCAAGCTCATCACTCAACGTGCGCTCAAAGAGCCGGAGAGCCCACGCATGGTGGTGATCTTCAGAATCCAGGAGTGCAATCAGCACCCCGGCATCCAGCACTACTAGGCCGGCCATTCATCCCTGAGCTCTTGACGCCAGTTGGCAGGCCACACCGACGTCATCGCACCAGCGCTTCGGGCAATGGCAACTCGTCGGTCACTCAGCCGCTTCGCCACCTGGAGTTCGACAGCCTCGATTCCGGACTCCACGATGCGTCGCACGAGAGCGCCTTTGTCGTCTTTGGCGTCTGGCCACAATTCTGCGGCGCTCTCCAGCGCATGAGCCAACCGATCACTCTCCGTGATCATGTGGCGAGGCTTTGTGGTGGGCACGGTGCAAGTGTAACACTTTGATACTAGGTGCAACACCTCTCCCGCGCTGTGTGGCCCACGCAGGAGAGCATCCCTGGAACCACCAGCCTTGGGGCCCCCAGAGCCACAAAAAGACTTCCCGACCAGCCACGAATGTGGGCGATCGGCCGGGGCGAAAGCCAGAAATCACTGGGGCTGAGTAGGGAGGTTATCCGCCGGAAACCTGGTGGCTGTGCTCTGACTCCCGCGCACTTGCGGCTTCTGCGGTGAGTCCACAATCAAACACGACTTCTGCGCCTAAAGAAAAAGTTCGGGTGTCGGGTCGGAGCGCATCGACCAGTGTAAGCGGCGCCTGGGGCAAGGTGAGCCCGGATGGCCCTGCCCCGATCAGCAACGGCGCAATCGCGACATGCAACCGGGTCAACACCTTGCTCTCGATAAATCGGGAGATTGTCACACCACCCCCTTCGATCAGCAGTGTGGTCAATCCGATCTGACGAAGCCTGTCAAGAATTGCTGACGGATCAAAATGTCCCTGTGGCGCGTCAAGCCTGATGACTTCAACACCGGGTGGTCTCGGCGAATCTCCCGTCTGAATGATGATGCGTCGTGTGCCATCCTCCGCTAACACCGGGGAGTCGTGCGGCAAGCGGCCCCGCGGGTCGATCACAATACGGGCGGGGTTCGGACCCTCGGCCAAGCGAACAGTCAGGCGTGGTTCATCATGCAGTGCTGTTCGCACCCCAATGACGACGCCATCGACGAGTGCCCGCATCCGATGCAGGTGAGCTAGCCCATCAGGCCCTGAGACATCGCGGGAATCACCACCCTCGGTGGCGATTCGACCATCCAGGGACTGACCAATTTGGCCGATGGCAACCGGTGGGATGTCGCGCCTTGCCAGTGGGCCATAAAGGTCCAGTGCCCCTTGTTCCGCAATGGTCCACTCCCCACAGCACGTGCAGGCAGTTCCTTCACGGACGGCCAATAGCCTCTCCCACACCTGGGGTGTCACCTCAACGTCAAACATCAGATTCCTTCTCGGTGTCAGCGCCAGGTATCGCCAGAATGTCGGTATGACCGATGGTGCAGGACGAATGTTCGGCTGCTGCGTCCCTGGTCGCCCCCCACGCGAGCGCACTGCTTTCGCCCGCCTCGTCGGCGGCCTGGGCAATCCCCTCCAGCAGGGCGCGATGGAGCGGGGCATGCTCTGGGCCTAAGCGCCAAGGGCTTTGCCCCACGCTCACATCAAACGAGGCGTCTGCCAGAAGTGTTGCCGCAACATCGGCTGCATCGGGGCCCAGGGCGGCTCCGATTCCTTTCTCACTTCGTTGGTGGCGGTTGAAGGCTTCCGTGACACTGTCATCACGCGGGTCCTCCGGGGTCCACTGCATAGAGCCGTTGTAGGTGAGCGCCAGATAAAGCGGCACCCGAATGAGGGCGCCTAATTCGATCAGCCATTCCTTGGACACCAGGTCCAACAGTGCCGAGGCGGTCACCAGGGTAACCCCGTCCAGTGGAAGCTGATCGAGGGAGTGAATATCGAGGCAGTGCACGCTCGCCCGACCGTCAAGCCCAGCCCGCGCGTGCTCCAAGAGCGCCTCGTCATTGTCGACCAGGCGCCACTGTGTCCCCTCCGGAAGGTGCGGGGCTAAAGCCCTCACCGTTGAGCCGGTGCCACACCCCAAGTCAAGAATGACGGGGGCAGGCCCCGCTGCTTCCAACGCAGCCCGCAACAGGGCCTTATCCCTAGCAGCGTGGTCCACAGGCTCGCGCAGGGTGAGCCAATCAGCAGAAAAACCCATTCTTAGATGTCACCTTCAAACCACGCTCTGGCGACATGGCTTTCTTGGAGGCTAATGCGCAGCCGTGTCACCCGTTGTGCGTCAGCCAGGTCACCCGCCCGCACACGCAGGGCCAACTGCTGAAAAATGTGGTGGCATAAAAACTCGGTTGTCGTAAATTTCCCTGCTAAATCTGGTTCCTCGTCGAGGTTCTTGTGCCGCAGAGGATCAAGGACGCTAGAGAGCGCCTTCGTGGCGAGGCCCATGTCGACGACCAGCCCGTGGGAATCAATGTCTTCGGAGAAAAAAGCCGCATCAACGGTGAAGGTTGCACCGTGCATGCCCTGCGCAGGACCAAACACGTCCGAGGGCAGTGAATGGCCGATCATGATGTGGTCTCGAACTTCAACAGCAAACATGGGAGCTCCTTAGTGTGGTGAGTAGTGGATGCGGTGACAGAGCGTGTCGGGGTTGGTCAGGATGTCACGGTAGCTACCCGCCAGCTCGCCGAAAGCTGTCTCACCACTGATGAGAACATCAAGGTGTGGGTCCCGCAGCAGAGACAGTGCCGTGGCTAGCCGCCTTTTATGGCTCCAGCGGGGAGCACGCGAGGGTGGTAGCTGACCCACCTGGGAGCTCACCACCCGCAACCGTTTGCTGTGGAAAGCCCCGCCCAAAGATACGCTGACAGGTTTCGTGCCGTACCAGCTCGCTTCCAGCACTGTTGCGTCCTGGCCAGCGACGGAAAGCGCAAGGGCTAGCCCCGCCTCTGTGGCAGAAGTGTGGATGACGACGTCGCACTCCTGCGGGGCGTCCTTGGGGAGCGCGAAGAAGCATCCCAACGTATTTGCCAACGCTGCCCGTTCTCGGTTTACATCCACGAGGGTGACGGTGGCGCCCGGTAACTGCGCTGCCAGGTAACCGGTAAGCGCACCCACCACGCCAGCACCAATGACCACGATGGTATCCCCGGCACCAGCACCGCTATCCCAGAGAATGTTGAGCGCAGTTTCCATGTTTGCCGCGAGGATCGCGCGGCCTGCTGGCACATCATCGGGGAGAACCCTCAGCATGTCCGCAGGCACGCGAAAAGCAGTCTGATGGGGGTGCAGGGTAAAGACGTGGGCTCCCTCGAGCTCACCCTCGAGCACGCGTCCCACAGCGCTGTAGCCGTATTTCACGGGGAAAGGAAAACTTCCCTCCTGGCCTGGCACCCTCATCCGCTCAGCTTCTTCGGGGGGCACTCGACCCTCCCACACCAAACGTTCGGTCCCCCGGCTAATCCCCGTGTAGAGGGTCTCCACCGCAACACCGTCACCCATGGCGCCCGGACGTAATTTCACGCTTTCAGGCCCCACACACCACAATGCTTCCGGTGCCACCACGGGTGTCATCTCTGAGGTCCTGCCCGCAAACACTCCCTCTGGTGGCCCGTCGCACACTGCCAACGAAGAACTGTTGCGTTCCTCGTGTGTCGCGAAAGCGTGGAGGAGAGGGAAACATCTTCTGCGCGCGCTGGGGTGAGGGAATCAACATTCACTCTCGCCACAACACACCTCCAAAGCCCCCAGCTTTGCAGAAAAGTCTGCGAATTGGTCGCGGAGCATCAGAAATAGACCCCTAAACACACTCCCAAGACCCCCAGAAGACCCGGCACACCGGCGTGCGGCTCAGTGCTGTGTCGGTTATGCCCCACTGTTGGTGTTTGTGGTGCCGGCGAGGTGGTGAACAAAAGTGGGGAAAAGGCCAGGCGAAGCAGTCACCACGCTGCCGGTGTCTTCAGGTTCCTCGTCCTTGTCCCAGCCGGTAACTTTTGCACCCGCTTCCCGGAGAAGCACCAGACCGGCGGCGATATCCCACAGTTGTAGTTTTCTCTCCCAGAATCCGTCAAGGCGGCCGGCAGCAACATAGGCAAGATCCAGTGCGGCAGCTCCCATCCGTCGGACCCCCGCACAGTGCGGCATAAGCCGCGCAATATCAGCAGCATGATCGTCGATATGTGCCATCCCCCCAAAGGGAATCCCTGTCCCGAGCAGAGCAGAGGCAAGATTATCGGTCTGTGACACCCTAATGGGGGCCCCGTTCAAGGTCGCACCCTCACCGCGTGAGGCAGCAAACGTTTCCTGGTTGATGGGGTCATGCACTACCCCCACCATCAGCTCACCCTCTACTTCCAGCGCCACCGACACCGCCCAGTGTGGGATACCCCTCAAGAAATTTGTGGTGCCATCAAGGGGGTCAACAATCCACCGTCGACCACCAGCCCCCTCACGCGCTCCCCCCTCTTCGCCAAGCCACCCATCGCCAGGTCTTGCCCCCAGCACCTGCTCCCGGATGAGTGACTCCGAAGCAAAATCTGCAGAGCTCACAAAATCACCAGCCCGCTTTGTTGAGACTTCGAGCTCACCGCGCGCTCGCCACATATCCCGCAACACGCGTCCCGCCGCCTCGGCAGCATCGACCGCCAGTTCACGATCCGTCTGGGTCATCATGCCGCCGCTCTTTCCCTACAGGGTGTCATCGATTGCGCCCCTTCTCGCTAGGTCAGAGAGTACTTCTGCCACACGGGTGGCGGACTCCTCCCAGCTCATCAACATCCTGCCTGCGCGGGCTGAAGCCTCGGCCAACGCGTGGCGGACATCGCTGTCTTCTAACACGCTTCGCACCGCATCAGCGAAGAGCGAGGGTTGCTCCGGGGGAACCAGTACCCCAGCGCCCTCTGCCACCGTGTCGGGAACGGCTCCCGTCTGACAGCTCACGATGGGAAGGCCGTGGGCCATCGCGTCGTTAAACACCATCCCGTAGCCTTCAAAACGGGTGGCGAGAACAAACACGGTGGCGCTTCGATACAGCTGCGCCAATTCTTCCTCCGACACGAACCCCGCCAGGCGCACCCTGGTACCGAGTCCCAGCTCGTCCCGCAACGCCTCCAGTTGCTGCCCATACGCCTTATCCACAACGGAGCCCGCAATGACCGCCTGCCAGGGAAGGTGGGTGATTTCCGAGAGCGCCTGGAGCAACACATCATGACCTTTTCGTGGCACCTGAATACCCACCGACAGAATCAGGGGTACTTCCCTGACCTGTTTCCCCGCCGCCGGCAGGGCCCTACCGGGCTTTTCTGTGCCGGGCTTCGCTACCGTGATGACGGCTGTGGCAACACCGTAATCGCGCACCAAAAGCTCAGCGGTGTGAGGGCTTGTCACCACAACATGAGTCGCTCGCGCCAAATTTTCGCGCTCCGTGTCCACCAAATGTTCGCGACGTGCACTACTGAGGCCGCCCTCAAGGGCGAGCGGATGGTGAACTAGCGCCACAATCGGCGCCACCACAGCATCAAGCGCCCTGGGGTCAAGAGCCCCGAGGGCGAGACCATCAATAATCAGTGGGGTCCCCTCCGGCACCAACGAAAGCTTGGCAGCAGCATCGGCAGAATCTTCCTTGGTGGGGTCGGGAAACGTGGACCCCAGCACAATGTGGTCCACAAGAAACCCCTGTGCCCGAAGCTCCTGAATCAACCGGCGATCATAGGCATACCCACCGGTGGGGGTCAGGATGTCACCAGGTATGGCGAAGGCCACCGGGTAAGCCGTCATGCCCCCCGCTCCGATACGTCCTTGTGTCGCTCCACCCGAGCATTGCGGGCGCGAACAAAACCAACGCCTGGTAACACGACGGCTAAAAAAACCAGCCCAAAAGCAACACTGGCGGCAAGCCCTTCGGCCGAACTCGCTCCCACCAGGGGAAAGAGTGCCGCTGCAGCACCCTCACGGATGCCCCAGCCCCCAATGGTCAAAGGAATCGTCATCGCCAGCAGAATCATCGGCACCAAGGCCACCGCCCATAGAGGGGGAAGTGAGGACCCGATCGCCCAGGCGGCGAAGGTGAACCCGGCGACATTACAGAGCGCGGTTGCCACACTCAGGCCTGCTTGTGCCCAGAACACAGGAGGTGGCGAGAACGCGCGAACCGCAGCTTTACCAAGATCCCCGAGCAGGCGAGCGGGCGAGCCTGAAAAGTTTCGCTGGATCACCATCAGCACAAGGGGTAGTGCCACAACGCTCACCAGGAAAACTGCCATCGACACGATGAGCCAAGGGGGCCACTCGACTCCACCGGGCACTATCAACGTGAAGAAAAAAGCGAAAGCCATCACCCCAATGAGGGCAACCTGACCGGCAACCCGTTCGAGAACCACCGAATGGGCGGAGCTCGCCAGACCCGCCTGGTTGCGCGCCCGCACTGCCCGACTGGCGTCTCCCAGGATTCCCCCGGGCAAAGCCTGGTTGATGACCTGGGATAAGTAGTATTCCTGCACGGCCCTGGGGCGACTAATCACAACACCCAGTTGATGCGCGGTGAGCCGCCAACGCTCTGCGGAGAGAAACGTTTGTGCGCTGAGGGCCACAAACGCCGCCAGGAGCCACCCCAGCTCTGCTTCTTGGAGGAGGCGAAGCGCTTGCTCCCCATCGGCGATTCGCCACAGAACAAGACCGAGTAAAAGCGCAAGCCCGACCTGGAGGACACGGACTGCCGTGGTGCTGAGGATCCCCTGACCCATGGGCTCATCAACCCCTATCTCTAGGGTGAACACCGCGGCGTAGGCGACCGCAAAGCGGGTGCTTCTTCACGGACGCGACCTCCAGAGCCAGATAATGTCACGCCCAAACGACCACAAGAGTGCGCCAGCGACCGCCGCCGCCACAGGAGCGATGAACCAACTCGGCATCACCGGTGCGTTCAACGCAATCAGAGATGCCACCTGCACAACACACACAACCTTCCGAGCGAAACTCTCCGGCAGTGGCGGGTGGAGCCAGGGCAGGAAACGCCCCGCCACCACAAAGGCATACCGGGGTAACCCGAGTAACAGAATGAGGGGCCCCGCGACCCCCGCGAGCCATAAGTGCAAGGCCATAATCAACGCAAGGGCGGAATCCACTTCCATATCAAGCTTCGACCCAAACGCCGATACCCGCCCTTCGCGGCGAGCAAGCCAACCATCGACCCCGTCCAACACAAGTGCGAGAGTGGCAACCCCCACCAAAGCCCACCGTGCGGCTACCCCAACAGTCGGGGCCAATAATGCGGCCACCAGCGCCATCCGTGCGAGAGTGACAAGGTTTCCCCCACCCAAGACTCGGTACGGGAATCCTTTGTTCATCAACCGAAGTGCAAATATTGCCCCGGTGACGTACCCCGCCATCGCAAAGCCCAGGGGAAGCGTGCTGACTCCGACAAGCAGAAGACTTGCTCCGAGCATGAGGCCGGTCCCGGCAAGAATGGCGGCACCGAGCTGCACCTTTAGCCCCCGCCACCGCGGGGGCGTGGGCTGCCGAATTTTCGCAAGAGCGCCGGCATAAACATCGGTCATCTTGCCGAGTTTACTGCCGTGTTCAGAACATCACCCTGGATAACGGGTGTGGGCGAGAGCTGAATCATGTGCGGGGACAGCGTGCCTCGTGGCTACTCCCTCACGGCCAGGATTTTGTCCACCCTTTGCCCGTCGAGGTCGACAACTTCGAGTCGCCACGGCCCGACGATCACATAATCCCCCACCTTGGGAAGCCTGCCCAACAGCAGCACAACGAGGCCACTGACGGTGTGATACCTGCCGCGATCCTCCTCTGGCAGGTCCTCAAGCCCGAGAACTTGCTTCACGTCGTGAATGGCCATCGTGCTGTCTAACACCCAAGAGCCATCCTCACGCTGGAGTGCGCTTGGCTCACCGTGGTTGCCGTGATGGATTTCCCCGACCAGTGCGTCAAAAATATCCTGAAGCGTGACAATGCCTTCCAGCCCACCGTATTCGTCCACCACAAATGCGAAATTGGAGCGTGATTCTCGAAACAACTCCAACAGCGTAAATCCGTTCAATGTTTCGGGGACAAAAAGAGCAGGTTCCAGGTTGTCCCTCAAGCTCAATTTGGCCCCTCGCGCAACTTCTGCAAGCGCTGCCTTTGCTGGCAGGACGCCCACAATGGTGTCAAGCCCGCCCTCGCACACTGGAATCCTCGAATGGGGGGATGCCGCAATGATGTCCAGGTTTGAGGAGTCGGAAGCAGACAGGTCTACCGCCACAATTTTGGATCGGGGCACCATCAGTGATCCGAGCCTCCGCTCGTCGAGCTGGAACAGGTTTCGAGCAATGTAGCGCTCCCGTACCTCAATGAGACCCGTGTGGGAGCCCTCATCGAGCATCGCGTCAATTTCCTCTTCCGTCACCGTGGAGGGTTGGTTGCCCCGGACCCCGAGGAGGCGCAGAAGAGCGTTCGTGCTCACGCTGAGTGCGGCAACAAAGGGGCGTGAAATTTTTGATAACACCAGTAACGGAGGGCTCATGAGGGAGGCCACCGTTTCAGCGTGCGCTTGACCAAACCTTTTGGGAACAATTTCCCCAATGGTGATAGCGAAGTATGTGACCACCAACACCACCACGATTGTTGCCCCGAGTGATGCCACATCTGGGGAAACCCCGGTGCGCTCGAACACGAGGGCCAACGGTGTCGCAAACACGGCTTCCCCCACGATTCCGCTGAGTAAACCTATGGAGGTAATCCCAATCTGGATGGTCGAAAGAAACTCGGTCGGATTTTCGGTCACCCGGAGTGCTACCGCCGCAGACTTTTTCCCCGAAGACGCCATCGCCTGTAGTTTGCCGCGTCGGGCCGTCAACAAAGCCACCTCCGACATAGCTAGAAGGCCATTGGTCAGAATAAGGACAAAGAGCAGGAGGGCTTCCACTCGACACTTCCTCCACCGAAGGGCGGCTTGTGGGAGGAGCTTGTCAGCTCCGCCTGAAGGAAAGCCGTGAGCGCATCACGCTTCACGCGTGAGGGAGGGACCGTGTTACTCCGCGCTCCTGTGAACCAGTACGGGACAGTACGCGTGGTGCACGCAGTAGGTTGCAACTGAACCTAAGTGCATTCCTGGAAGCGCTCCATACCCGTGACTTCCCACGACAAGAAGATCGGCGTTTCGTGCAGCCTCAGTGAGGACCAGGGCCGGCTTACCCTGCAACAGTTGGGACTCAACCTCAACATCGGGGTGGCTGGCATGAAACTTTTCCAGCGTAAGCGCGAGCATGTCTGCTGCGTCTTGGCCGTAATCATTTTCTGTGTATGTGGGGGTCACAGCAATGGTCCAGGGAATCTCAAAACCGGTGACAGCGATCACTCTGGCCCCCCGGCGCCGCGCATCCTCGATCGCCCATTCGAGCGCCCGAACACTCTCATCAGACCCGTCCACACCGACAACAATGATGCCTGTAGGGTTCACGCTCACCTGTGCCATCAAATATCTCCCTCCGGTTGTGCCCTCCAGCTAACCAAGCTGCTTCGAAGATGTCCACCACAACTGCACCTTCAGAAGATCCCCCGCTTCCGGATTCCTCCGCCCTCCACCACGTGTCAGAGGTGTCTGCCCGATGGGTACGGAGCACTCCGGAGAAACACCACCACGGTTGTGGAGAGGCGGGGGCTAGTACCGTAGAGGGGTGCCCGCCCAATTTCGAGACCTCGCCTTCCGCTACTACCTGGTGCCCCTGCTCGGAGTGGCCGCGGTGGTCTTTTTTTGGGGTCAAACACTCAACATTTGGCTTCTTCTGGCACTCGGTGCCCTCTTGATTGCTGCTGTTTTTGTCGCCGTCAACCACGCAGAGGTCATCGCACTGCGGGTCAAGGAGCCCTTTGGGTCCCTCGTCTTGGCAGTCTCGGTGACTGTCATTGAAGTGGCCATGATTGTCGTGCTCATGCTCCAGGCCCCGAAGGAAACTGAGGGCCTTGCTCGCGATGCGGTGTTCGGGGCGGTGATGATTGCCATGAATGGGATTGTTGGCATATCCCTCCTCACCGCAACCCGCGGTCGACGGGTGGCCACCTTCATTCCCGCGGGTGTCGGCGGGGCAGTATCGGTGCTGGTGGCACTGGCAACACTCAGCCTTGTGTTGCCAAGTTTCACCATTTCGTCTCCTGGACCCACCTTCACCACCACCCAATTGGCTCTCTCGGCCACGGTGTCACTGTTTCTGTACGGCGTTTTTCTGTTTTTCCTCACAGTTCAACACCGTGATTACTTTTTACCGGAACCGGAAAAGCTTGAGACGGGAACGATTCGAATCCACGTGGAGCCTCCCACCAAATTTCGCGTGGCCCTCAGCCTTGCGGGGTTGCTGACGTCACTTGTGGCCATCATTGGGCTTGCGCAACTCTCAAGCCCCCTGATCCAGGAGTCCGTCACCACCATGGGGCTGCCCCAAAAAGTGGTGGGTTTGAGTATCGCGCTTGTGGTGTTGTTGCCCGAATCGCTGTCCGCTGTCAGGGCTGCCCGGTTGCGCCGCACGCAGACCAGTTTGAATTTGGCGTACGGGTCTGCCTTAGCAAGTATTGGTCTCACCATCCCCACCGTGGCGGTCCTGTCCATCGTCTTTGGATATCAACTTAATCTGGGTCTTTCGAGCGCCGAAATTGTCCTGCTTGCCGTCACCCTCATCGTTTCTGCAATGACCGTATTGCCCGGTAAAGCATCGGCCGTGCAAGGTGCCATCCACCTGGCAATTTTTGGTTCATTTCTGGCCTTTGTGGTCATGCCCTGAGGCCCACGCTCTGGACGACGATTCACTCCCGCGAGTAACGATATAAATGCCCGCGCCGGTGTGCCTCGTCAGAGCAGTCAATGGTGACGAATTGACGAGCTAGCGTGACAGTTTTGGGGGTATCCGAGAGCTAAGGGATGTTTCTGTGACCTGGCCTCCACGTGCTGGGGATGAGGCGGGGTGTACTCACGAACGTCATTACCCCAAGAGGCAGAATTACCGCTAGGCCGTTTGGGCCAGGGGACCAATCGGGCGCGGAGCTTTTCTGCGCAAGGACCATGTCGACACCCGGGGTTTGGTGAGCGCCGTGGGTAGAGATGTCCAGACCACTGCTAACGCCCCAAGCCACCAATAGACGATCGGGTAGAGGGGGGCGAGGGGCCAAAGCTTGTAGATACTTTTATCGTGACTGGAATCCAAACGCATCCCCCACATCACCTGAGCCAGAGCAATTCCGACAGTCATGGTCCCCCAGTGTCCGATCAGCAGTGTATTTCCCAGGTTGGGGACCCCAAAACTCAACGCCATGGCCCAAAAGAGAGTGGCTACTACCAGAACATGGCACCACAGAATCGCAAGCGACGCTTCCACCAGCAGGGGCACCAAGGGCCACTCCCATTTTCTGAGAGTCGCCATACCGTGAACCTGCAGCACCCTGACAAGACCGCTACTCCACCGGGTGCGTTGGGCCCACCATTGCGGGAGAGTTTCGGGAACCTCCATCGCCACCTGGGCGGCAGGTTCATAAATACACCGATACCCCAGCTCGTGCAGGCGCCAGGTCAACTCGATGTCCTCGGTGGGTTGAACGGGGGAAAACCCACCCGCCTCCATCACAACGTTGGCACGAAAAACGGTCATGATGCCAGAAATAGTGTTCACCCGCCCCCACGCCGACTGTCCACGCCTCAGAGTTGACACGGTAGAAGTGAATTCAATGGCTTCAAGTTTTGCCAACAACGTTCGAGTGTTAGCCACCCGTGGGTTCCCGGTGACGGCCACCACATCGGGGTAGTGAAGGAGATGGGGAACCATTCGGTCAAGAACATTTTTGGCAGGTTTAGCGTCAGCGTCAAGAATCATGACAATGCTGCTGGTTGCTAAGGCCATCCCTTCGTTCAAGGACACAGATTTCCCCAACGGTGTTTCGTGGGAAATGACCCGAACGGCTTCCACCGATTGGAACTTGCGAAGCTCCGCCGCCGTTTCATCAACAGACCCATCGTTGATGACAATAATCTCCAGCTGTGGCCAGTGCAGATCGAGGGCGCGGATGACGGTGTCATAAATGGTGACCCCCTCATCACGCGCGGGAATCAGGATGGAGACCAGAGGCCAGGTCTCTCTGGCCGCATGAAGCTCTGGCAAATGTGGCAGATCATCTTCGGTGGCGTCCCGACTTCGATCGAGAAAGTATTGGCGGGAAGAATTGATGGCAAACATCGCCACCACGATGGGGAATGCCGCAAGAAACCACATCCCCACGATATAGGCGGGGTGTGAGGCAATCCCGAGCAGTAACTCACTCATGCGCGATTCCGATTCCGAGCCCGTCTGCGCATCCAGGGCACACCCAAAATGGTGACCACGTAGGTCACCACAAAAATAGTGAAGGCAACCCCAAGGTCTGTGGCCGGTTGGCCGAGGAAGCCCCAGGTGTAGACGGTCCAAATAATCCACCCCAACCAAAACAGCAAACCCAGTGCTCTGTGCCCCACCGCCGCGAGGTCTCTTGGGTCATCCTCGCCGGTACTAATTTCGACAAACTCTTCAGGGGTGAGGTCCTCCGGCGGAAGATGCCGAGTCTTTCGGTACCCACCGGGCAGAGAAGTCACCACCTCTGTGAGAATTGGTCGGTCTTTGGGGCGCCGATGTTTCGCCATTCTGCCATTGTATTGTTACCCTCATCCCCAGTCCATGGGAATAACCTGATTTTTTGTTACCCGAATGAGGGTGATTCCTGTGGACCCAGCGACTCTGGCGCTGTTATGGCCCGTGCCGCTACCCAGGAAACTGTGATTCAACGCCCGCGAAAGTGCCCTGCGTGCTGACAGAGCGTTTCGGCACGGGGTGACCAGCGTGGGATACCGTAGTGCCATGCACTTAGGTCTGAGCCCCCGGGTGATTCTTATCTCAGGTCTCGCACTTCTGCTCACTCTGAGCAGCGTGGTGAGCGCGTCACCGTCTTACGCGGTAACGGCAGCGGACTGCGACGCGGGAACCTATTTCGATGGCGCCGCCTGTGTGGATGCGCCAGCAGGAAGCTTTGTTGGCTCTGATGATGCAGAGGAGTCAACGCTCTGCCCCGCCGGAACCTATCAGCCAGACACCGGTCAAACCAGCTGCATCGACACGGCCGCCGGGAATTATTCCACCGAGGGTGCGACACGACAGACTCCGTGTGCCCTTGGCACCTATCAACCCAATACCCGGACGGGCTCGTGCATACCGGCGCCAGCGGGAAGCTTTGTCTCTGCCACCGCAGCCGTTGTTGCCACCGTGTGTGCCGCGGGAACCTATCAGGGAAACACGGGGGCCACGAGCTGTACCACGGTAACGGCCGGTAATTACAGCGCCGCCGGCGCCGCCGCGCCCACCGCGTGTGCGCAGGGAACCTTCCAAAGCGCCACCGGTCAAAGCTCCTGCACCGCGGCACCCGCTGGTTCCTTTGTTTCGGGCACCGCTAAAACAGCCTCCACTGTGTGTGCCGCCGGTACGTATCAGCCCTCCCCTGGGCAGCCATCCTGCATCAATGCCCCAGCGGGCTCTTTCGTTGCCACCACCGGCGCCCTCTCGGCGGCCCAGTGCACAGCCGGTACCTATCAAAACTCCGCCGGTGCGACAGGTTGCATCAATGCCGGTGTCGGATATTACGTGGCAAAAGCGGGCGCTACGTCAAGAACCGCATGCCCCACCGCCACAACAACGCGCGCCACCACCTGCGCTGTGGCCACCGCACCTGACACGGCAGTAGAGGACGAGCAGATTCTCGAAAGTGAACCCTTAGAGCCCACCAAGGCAGAGGAAACTACTGAGCTTGCGGTCGACCCGCTATCGTGCACACCTGGCACCTACTCCGAAACCGGGCTCTCCACCGCCGAGGGCGGTTGTCTTCCCGCCGAACCAGGATTTGCGGTGCTGAGCGCGGGAGCAACCGAGCAAACAGAGTGTGCACCGGGAACCTTTACCCAACAAGCAGGGGCCAGCTCGTGTCGACCTGCACCGGTGGGAACTTTTGTGCCCGCCAGCGGTTCCTCAAAAGCTTACGTCTGTGAAGAAGCGACGGGGCTCGGGGCGAGTACCTGCCCCGGGTATGTCCGACCCGCCATCATTACCGTGTGGGTGATTGCAGGACTCCTCATCTTCGGTGGCGGCGGAGCAGGATTGTGGTGGTACCGCAAAAACCTGGGCGTGGGACGCGTTCCCCCGCCACAACAGCCGGTGTCGTAGCTTTCCCCGACGCGCTACTCAAATCGGAGGGCATCAACGGGCTGCAGTTTCGACGCCGTTCGCGCCGGCCACACCCCAAAAACAATTCCCACAAGTGCTGAGAACCCCATCGCCACAAACACGGTGGTGGGGTCAATGAAGAAGTCCCAGTTTCCCAGCACCGAGAAGGCGTAGGAAGCAAGCTGTCCCAAGATCAGACCTATCAATCCTCCCAGGACCGACAGCACCACCGCTTCCATCAAGAATTGGGTCAAAATCTGGGACTGTCGCGCACCAATGGCGCGACGAACACCAATTTCTCGGGTTCTCTCCCTTACCGACACCAACATGATGTTCATGATTCCAATACCACCCACCACGAGGGAGATACCGGCAATTCCGGTAATCAAAATTCCGAGCGTTCCGGTCACCGTGTTGATAGTGTCCTGGAGTGCTGCCTGGTTAAAAATCGAGAAGGTGGCATCCTCATCATCCACGACCCCTTTGGAGTAGCGCAGGAACTGCTCCACCCGGTATTCCACCGGTGACACCGCCTCCTGGGATACCGCCTGGATGGAGATGGCAGAAAGGTAAGGGGACTTAGAAAACAGGCTCCGTGCTGCGTCTTGGGTGATGTAAACGTTGGAGCCCGCACCAAAACCGTCGGCGTCATCGAGGACACCGACCACCGTGAAAGCGACTCCATCCAAACGGATTTGATCACCGATGGAGTTATCGCTGAACGCTAATTCGTTGGCGCCCTGAGCAGATACCACCACTGTTCTGGAGTTTTGCAAGCCCGGCGAGGACGGCAAAAAGGAGCCGATAGCCACGTTGGGGTTTGCCAGTACCTCATAGGAGGCAGAAACCCCCACAATCCCCACCGGGACGGACTCTGAACCATAGCTGGCCGAACCCCGGCCATTCACTTGTGTGCTGACCCGCAGCACACCCTCAATCCCTGCGATTGCCTCAGCGTCAATTTCTTCGAGACCGGTGACAGTGGTGGCGGAGACGGTGATTTGGTTTGCCCCAAGCGACGCTAACGAGTCATCAATTCCTTGCTGTGCGCCCTGGCCCACAGCGGTGAGTGCTACCACGGCCCCCACACCGATAATGATGCCGAGCATGGTGAGTGCGGAGCGCACCTTGGCCGCAGCAATGCGGGAAAGGGAAAGTCTAAAAGTCAGCCATAAATTCATCGAGTGCCCGCTAAAGAACCCACTTCATCGCGTTCGATGAGGCCATCACGAATGTAAATACGGCGGTTGGCGGCTGCTGCCACCTCAGGGTCGTGGGTGATGAGGACGATGGTGCGCCCTTCCGCATTCATTTCACGGAACACATCCATCACTGCGGCACCGGAGGAAGTATCCAGTGCGCCGGTGGGCTCATCGGCCAACACCAGGTCGGGGTTCGTCACCAGTGCCCGCGAAATTGCGACACGTTGTTGTTGTCCTCCCGAGAGTCTCCCCCGGTCGAAATCTAATCTTTCCCCCAAGCCCAAACGCGTCAGCATTGCGGCAGCGCGTTTTTGTGCCTCTTTGGGACGTAACCCCTGGTACAGCAGAGGAGTGGCAACGTTGTCGAGGGCAGAGGTGAGGGGCAATAACTGGAATTGCTGAAACACAAAACCGATGGCCCGGGACCGAAGCGCGGTGAGTTCATTGTCATCCAGCGTCGAAATGTCCTTACCCGAAATCTTCACCGAACCAGCGGACGGGCGATCCAGACAGCCGATCAGGTTCATCAGTGTCGATTTGCCAGAACCGGAAGGACCCACAATGGCCACAAATTCACCGCGGCGGACCTCCAAACTGACGTCCGCCAGTGCCACGGTTGGCACTTCACCGGTTTGGTATTCCCTCCGAACGTGAGTGAGCTCAACGACCAGATCAGCCATTAGGGCCCCCGCCCGCTTCTGGCGGTGGGCCGCCGAAACCGGAGGTTGTCGGGGGCAGGGTGCCATCAGAACCTGTGACGACTCGGTCGCCTTCGCTCAAGCCTTCGATGATTTCCACGTAATAGCCCCCGCGGATACCAATTTTAACAGCAACCTCAATAATGGACCCATCCGCAGCCTGAACAAGGGCAACGTAACCTTCATCGTTTCCAGAAATTGCCGTCACGGGAGCCGACAGCACACCGGGGGCTTCCTCCGTGGTGACACTGGCCTGAGCTGTCATGCCGGCTCTGAGGGCTGCCGGTGGGTTGGGAATACTAATGGTCACCCCATAGGTGGTGATCGACCCTCCCGTGAGGTCAACGGTGCCATAGGACTCGACAGCAGTCACGGTTCCTTCGCGCACATCATCGGGGAGAGCATCGAACTCGAGAGTGACCTTTTGGCCATCAGCGATTCCCACCACATCAGATTCGGCAAAATCAGCTTCGACAACGAACGTGTCCAAACCGGCCACCACGATGAACCCCGATGTTCCGTTAACCCCCACACTGGTGGTGCCAACAGGCTCTCCCAGCTGGGATGCAATGGCCACAATTGTGCCTGCAACGGGTGACGTCATGGTGGCATTGGCACGGTTCGCACGGGCCGAGGCAAGACCGGCTTGCGAGGAGCGCACGCTTGCTTCGCCGGCAGCTTTCAGCGGGAAATACGCCTCAAGTTGTCGGCGAGCTGTCTCCAACTGCGCTTCTGCTGAAACTTTCTGTTTTTGGGCGTTCAAGAGTGCAATGTGATCATTGGGTTGGGGGAAAGAGGCGGAAGGGTATTGGTCGATGATGTTCTCAATCGCGAGATCTGCAGCCGTCATGGCCTGGTCAGCTGCAGCGATAGCCTGACGGGCTTGGTCACCACTGGTCTCCGCGTTAGCGATGCTGGAGTTAGCGGTGGCTACCGCAGCAAGAGAGCTGGAGACCGCGGCATCCAATGCTTCGGTGGAGATGGAGGCAAGTTCTTGGCCCACGGTAACGGTGTCTCCCACCGCAACATCGAGGGAGGCAAGTGTGGCGGTAGCGGCACCAGGAAACTGGAGACCAAATTCTTCGGCGGGTGCGACAGTTCCCGAGGCGGCGACGGTAACATCCACGTCCCTGATTTCTACCTCTTCGGTTAACACAGTGGACTCTTCTTCCGGTGAGAGGCCAACCGCCAACCCCACCCCGCCACCAATCACAACAACACCAATCACAATTCCGGTGATTACTTTGGTTCTGGTCTTCACGCTGTTGTTTCTCCTCAACTTGGTGCACGCGGCACAACTTAACCAGTATGCCACCGCAATTCTTGGGAAAGCATGGCTAGTGCCTATGTGTTGACCGAGAAGTCCCCTCCGAGGGGCACCGTCTGGGGCAGAGGTTAGACTCGCGGTGTGGTGAATGAGAGCAACGACCGTCTGGTGTGGATTGACTGTGAAATGACGGGTCTTGACCCGATGGTCGAAGAACTCGTGGAAGTTGCTGTGGTCATCACCGATTACGACCTCCAGATTTTGGATCCAGGTTTCCAGATTGTGATTAAACCCTCGGATGCGGCGCTGGAAAATATGGGTGATTTTGTGCGCCAGATGCACATCACCAGCGGTCTAATCGAAGAAATACCTTTTGGTCACTCAAGAATTGATGCGCAGACGCAGGTTCTCGAATACATCACACGCTTTGTTCCCCAATCGGGCTTTGCGCCACTCGCAGGAAACACGATTGGCACCGACCGGGTCTTCATTGCCCAGGAGATGCCAATGGTGCACGAACACCTGCATTACCGAAACATTGATGTCTCCACCATTAAGGAGCTTTCCAAGCGGTGGTTCCCCAAGTCTTACCACCACTCCCCCGAGAAAAATGGTGGGCACCGAGCGTTAGCCGACATTCTGGAATCCATTCGAGAACTGCAGTATTACCGCTCCGCCGTCTTTGTGGAATCACCGGGAATGGCGACAGAACAACTGAAGGTGGTCAATGACGCCATTTCGAAGCAATGGGCGTCACGGCTGTAATACACTGAAGCGTTCCTTCCGCCACGGCAGAAGGACATGGTGGGTATAGCTCAGTTGGTAGAGCGCCTGGTTGTGGTCCAGGAGGCCGCGGGTTCAAGCCCCGTTACTCACCCCAAAGAATTGGCGTCAACGGCAATGGTCTGCGACTGATGAATCGCTAAGAACCGATCCTCCTGGAGTGCCCACCTTTTCCAGTGTGGTGCGTAGAGGTCGCCATCGCGAGCCAGTGCACGCGTGTGGCGCTCCCGCGCTGACACCTCCAACCACACGAGTTCTGCCCCCAAGCCTCGAGCTTCGCCTCGAATGGCTCCACAACCTTCCACAATCAGCGGTGTCATCGGGGGGACAGTGACCCACACGCCGGGGCGATGGTGTGCCCAATCCCACCGCTGATAGCGGGCGGGTCGCCCCGCAGCAAAAGGGACCAGAACATGCCGGTACACATGCGCGCTCCCGGCATCCAGACCGTCCCAACCCGGGTAGATCTCGTCAATGCTAATCAGTGTTGCCGAGCGTTTCAGCGCCAGAGCGTGGGAAAACTCTGTCTTTCCTGCCCCGGATCGCCCGTCCACCAGAACAATCCGGGGAGAGTTACCCGCGGACACGGTCAGAGCTCCACGGCACAGAATCCGCCCGCAGCGACGTTAGTGACCACACCACAACGAGAGCAACAAGAATAAACACGCTGGCAGCGGCCATCGCCATACCCAAGTTTTCAATACCGGGGCGGGACATAAGGCGAAACATGACCAGCGGAAGGGTTTCGTTAGACCCGTAGGTCAAGAAACGTGCGGCGCCAAACTCGCCCAGAGAAGCCAGGCTTGCCAACGCCGTTGCCGCCAGGACGGGTTTCACCACAACGGGGAGTTCGATGAGCCGGAAGAGCCGAAACCCGCTGGCCCCATCAAGCTTTGCGGCTTCCAGGATGTCCGGCGAGATAGCCCGCCTGGCGGGGCCAAGGATCTGAAACGCTAACGGCGTAAGAAACACACTCTGAACCAACGGCAGTAGAACCCAACTTCCGGCAATGGTGGGGGGCAAATATCCCGAGAGCACCAGCGCCCCCAGCCCCATCACGACAGGCGATATTCCAATCGGGAATAACACGAGCAGCCCTGCGCGCCGCCGACTAAGCCACCACGCCGCTACCAGGGAAATAATGACGGCGACCACCATGTTGCGAAGCGAATTACCGAGCGCCTCAAGAACACTGAGGTTCAAAATATCTCTCGTCCCGCGCCCCCCAAGATTGGACAGGTTTCCTAACAACCCGGGACCCTCAGTGACCGCGCGCGCAAACACCCCCCCGACTACCCAGACGATCGCCACCACCAGCCCCAGCCCCAACACTCCCCCAAGGACAGACTTACCAGACGTTGCTTCCCCTTCGCCAAACAGCGCCGTCGGTGTTGCGCCCAATCTCCGTGCCGCGAGGAAAAAGCTCAGCGTGAGCGCACTCTGGAGAAGTGCTAACACTCCCGCGGTCGACACATCAAGCTGCTGCAGCGCAGCAGTAGCGATTTCCGTCTCCAACGTTCTCACCGCGCCCTGACCCAACGTAATCACCAATCCGTAGCTGGTTGCCGAGTAGAGCGCCACCAGGAGGCCGGCGGCACTGAGGGCTGGGAGTTGTTGGGGCACGTGCAGGTACCACCGGATTTGTGTTGCACTGGCACCATCGAGCGCTGCCGCTTCGGTTTGATCATGCGGTGTCATCGAGGCCGCCGTCACCACGGCGATAAATCCCGCGTTCATGAGCACGTGGGCAAAAATGATGGCCGCAAGAGCTAACCATGAGCTCTCCAGCGCGTCGCCCAGCAGCGGGCGGAGGGCCAATCCCACAAGAAATGCTGGAAGCAGAAACGGCACCAGCAGTACTGCGGTGACGACCCGCCGCAGAGCGCGGAGGGAGGAGAGCCAGTAGCCCACCGGGTACCCCACGAGGAGGGAAACCACCGCGCTCGCTACAGCGAGGAGCGCGGTGGTCACCACCACGTCTGAATTAGCCATCAAAAATGTCGGACCAGTCCCCTAACCACTGTTCCCGATTGGTGTTGATATCAAGTGTTTCCCCAATCGTTGACGTGGCAGGTTGGGCAAAAGTAGCCCAGCTTTCCGGAATTTCCACACCCTCAACAGCCGGGTAAACATACATTGCTTCCGGTACCGAGGCCTGGAAATCTGGGCTTTGCAAAAATGAAACGAGGGCGGCCGCACCGGTTTCATTCGCGGAGCCAGCAATCACTCCCGCAAATTCGGTTTGCCGGAAGCATTCGCTCCGCATCGCGCCAGAACCTGGCGAGCCATCCTCAAGGACCTCTGCGGCAGGGGAAGACGCGTAGCTCAACACGATGGGTCGATCTCCGCCGTACCGGGTGAAGTCAGAGAAATAGGCGTCCTCCCAGGAGCCCGCAACTTTCACACCGTTTGATTCCATTGCACCCCAGAAAGCGGCTACCTCTTCCACCGTGTCAAAGGCGGCATACGTGGAGGCTAAGAACGCAAGGCCCGGGGACGAAAAGTTGGGGTTCGTGATGACGGTGAGATCGCGGTAATCCTCACTCACCAGTTCCCGCCAGCTTGACGGCGGGACCATTGCCTCCTGCGCAAACCATTCGCTGTCGTAGTTGAAACACACGTCCGAATAGTCGATCGCCACAGGAGAATCTTTCACCACCCCTTCCGACTCGGCACGACCCATAAAAGTGTTGTCGATGCCAAAGAAAGCATCGGCAACGGGGGCGTTTTGGGTCAAAATCAACTGGTTCGTCAATGACCCGGTATCTCCGAGACGCAAGATTTCCAGTTCATACCCGGTTTCTGACTGAAACTGGCTGACCAAGTCTTCACTCATGACAAACGAGTCGTGTGCGGCAAGCCGCACCAGAGTGTTCTCTTGTGTTTGGCAGGCGCCAAGCGCCAGCACTGTGAGGGTTAACAGGGCTAGTTTTTTCATATCGTGCCTTTCCTTGAGGGATACGGCACGGGGCGAGATGTCCTCCCTTCGCTGGCATGACCCAGATCAGGTTCGACGGTCGAAACCTTGCGGTTTCCTCTCAGTCCTTAAACGGACTCCCGTGTTCAGCTCTAGTCTACACCTTTCTGGCCTCGCGAAGCTTCATGCCCCATCGGAGACTTTTGGCAATCGGGTATACACCGAGGTAGGCCCACTGGGGAATCCGAAGGGCACGTTTGCGCAGACCATGATGGTTATAGGTCGTATCAAAACGTTTGATATAGGCGAGGAAGTCTTTGGGCGAATCATCAAGTCGCCGCGCACTCATCCCCACCAGCATGTCGGGGGCGTACACAATAGAAAACCCATCATCGTAAAGGTGCACGGAGAGATCAATGTCTTCAAACATGTGCTTATCCGCGTCAAGACAAATATCTCCCCGCACGGCTTCCCACGCGGTGCGGCGGAGAGCCATGTTGGTGCCAAAAAGAAAGTGGTACTGCTTCACCAGTCGAGAAATCGCTTTCCGTGCGGAATCATCGGCAAGGGCCATATATCGGCGCAACGGCATGTCGTAATAGGTGACAGGCCCTGTTGCCGCATCAACGGAGGGGTCAAGGAAGACCCGGGTGGTGCATTCCACCCAGTTCGGTTCCAACACGGAATCCGAGTCGATACGGCCAATCACATCCGCAGTCACAGCATCAAAGCCCATGTTTCGGGTGGGAGTGATGCCCTGTTCCGTGTCTTGACGCAAAATCGTCAATGGTGCGTCGGGGAAATCTGATTGCAGTTCGGCAAGAATTGTCGGGGTGAGGTCGGTCGACATGTTGTCAACGATGATTATTTCGTGCGCCGGGACCGTTTGCCCCAGCGCCGCAAGAACGCACGAGCGGATGGTGGCTTCTTCGTTGAAGGCAGGAATCACAATCGCAACGGTGGGTGGGTGGGAGGCAAGTGGCATATCAGCCAATCTCTGTGAGGGGTGCGTGAAGTAAATGAACGACGACGGTGCCGCCTTTTGTGGTTTGGGTGCCAACATCGACAAACCCCATCCGATGATGAAACCGCAGTGATCCAGGGTTGGGTGGCTCCAGGTTCACTTCACAGGTCACCCGATCGCGGCCCGCTTTTCGGGCGAGATCAAACACGGCCTCGTAGAGTTTTGTGCCCACGCCTTGCCCGCGAAGAGTATCGCCCAGAACTACGCGGTCAATGTAGAGGTGGTTGTGGAATTGGGTATCGAAAAAGCGGTAATTTTCACTGTCGTAGGCGGACCCAGGATCGACCGCCATCAGAAAGCCGTGGAGATTGCCTTCATCATCCCGCACCCCCAACGCCACACTGGAGAGGTCAAAAAGTTCTTCCAGTTCGCTCAGGTTGATGATCGGTACTGCCGGATATCCCGCGTTATTAATATCAACGAGCGGTGCGAGTTCCGTCCGTTGAAGCGCGGTAAAAGAAGTCACGACCCTATCTTGGCAGTGTTACCAGCCGAGCGTGCCGGGGGCGCCTTTGAAGGGGCCTTTCACCCATGAGGTAATCCATCCACCATAGAAGTCGCCGTCTTGGGCCTGCACTTGTTCACCGTTTACGGTGCAGTGATCTACTCGGCCCGGGTACAGCGCAAGGTGCTGAAAAATGTCGACAAAGCCAGCAGTGGGTTCGGGATACCACCAGGCAGCGCGCTCAAGTCGTTGATTCCCCACGACGATGTCACCGTAGCTCGCGCGACCTTTCCATTCGCAGAAGGTGGAACCTTCAACGGGCTCGATGAGGGTCATATCGACGTCGGTGAAGGGCAAATAGTAGGTCGGCGGGTGCGAGGTTTCCAACACGCGCAATGGACTCTTGGTATCGACAAGGACTACGCCGTTATGGGTAACCACAATGTGATCATTGGTGTGTTCCAGGCGGGGTGGTCTGGGGTAATCCCAGACGGATTCTTCCATTCTATCCATAGGTTTTGTCCTTCCCTCGCGATTTCCTCACTGTAGTAGCCCAGAGTGCTCGATAACTGAGTGATAACAGCACTAGGTTTGGCTCAGCTTTAGCGCTACGATAAAAGAGTCGTTTGTTAGACGGAAAACCTTACTGAGTCTTTTGATGCAGTGCGCCCCTCGGGGAAAGGGTTGCCGGAAGTTTCGACCGTTGGTTTCGAGCGTCGAAACTACGCACCATAGCACCACAGAAAAGAGACACAGCATGACAACCGGAATCGTTAAATGGTTCAACGGTGACAAAGGCTACGGCTTCATCACTCCTGATGACGGCACTGCCGACGTTTTCGCCCACTTCTCGGCCATCCAGTCCAGCGGTTACCGCTCACTGGAAGAAAACCAGAAGGTCGAATTCGATGTAACCGAGGGTCAAAAAGGCCCTCAGGCGGAGAACATTCGCCCCCTCTAGTCTTCTCGCAAGACGCACCAGAACGGGTCTGCCTTCGGGCAGGCCCGTTCTCTCGTTAAGGCCGTTCTAGAATAAAACGATGCAACCGGTAACTGAGGACATGATTCGCGGGAGCATGATTAACATGTCCGAGCCTGATTTGGCCGTCATGACGATACCGGGTCTCCACGAAACGGTGTGGGAAGAACGTGAGTTTTTGGGCTGGCGAGATGCCCACCACAACACGAAGGGATACCTCGTTTTTTGGGCGGGCGAGGAACTGCGAGGCCTGATGGTGCGGGCTGCTGCCTCCCCCATGCCTCCCGGGCGCAGCGCCATTTGCGCGCTCTGCCACACCCAGCAGCCGGCGCCACAGGTGAGCTTGTTTAGTGCGCCTAAGTCCGGGGCGGCGGGTGAGCGGGGAAACACAGTGGGGACATATTTGTGCGCCGATTTAGCCTGTTCACTGTTGATCAGGGTGACACCGGTAGCATCACAAGAAATCCCTCAACCTGAAGCGATTGTCCACCACAAATCAGCAGGGATGCGGGAGCGCCTCTGGGGGTTCTCGCAGCGGGTTCGCTCGGAAGCTGCTTAGCGGCGACGACCCAAAAATACGATGGGGATGGCAAAGGCGAAGCACGCGGTGAGAACACCAGCGCCAAAAAGCCACGGGGCAAAAACTTCGGGCACAACAAATGCGTATGTGAACATCGGGAACGATGCAAGGAAGATAATAGATGTGATTACAACGATGACAATGTTCATGGTCCCCCCAGTATTCCATAACGAAAGCCCGAGCGGATGAACCAGGCCAAGACCCACTCCCGGCGCATCATTCGCCGGATTCGCATCACAGGGTGGACCGCCGTCACGGCGTTACTCGTCACCATTGTTAGTTTCCTCACCTGGTTCCACATCGTGCTTCCCGCTGATCGGCCGGCACTCGATGCCCTTTTTGTTGACGAGAGCATCGTGGTGTCTGCTGCGGATGGTCTCATCACCGCAAGCCCCGCTGGGGGAGAATCCACGCAGGGCCTGGTGTTTTATCCCGGGGCCAAGGTCGATCCTTACGCTTACCTGCCGCCGTTTCAAGAGTTGGTTGCCGAAGGCCTCACGGTGGTGATTGTGGAACCACTCTTCAACATGGCACTTTTCGACACCACACCGTTTGAGGAAGCAACGGGCAAAGCCCCCGGTATTTCTGAGTGGTTTGTGGGGGGACACTCTCTCGGCGCCGTGAAAGCGTGCGCCGTGGCAGAGGTGGAAGCCGTCGCCGGGCTTCTGTTGATGGCAGGTTTTTGCGCAACAGACCTCTCCGGTCAAGACCTCACTGTTCTTCAGCTTTCCGGCGACCAGGATGAACTCCTTGACCCACTGGCCCAGGCAGAGGCCCGTGCGCTTTTACCGGTGGGGGCAGAGGAGAGGGTGATTCCTGGTGCTAACCACGCATCCTTCGGCGCGTATGGCCCACAAGGCGGTGACGGGGTGGCAACACTGAGCAAAGAAGCCGGCTACGCAGCGTTCCAGGACGCCATCACCACAGACCTGTTGACGCCTTAGGACGTGGCGTTGGCTCGCTCAATCACAAGGGCCTGAACCCTGGCGGCATCAGCTTGCCCACGCATTGCTTTCATCACCGCACCGATAATGGCGCCTGCGGCCTGGGTTTTACCTTCGCGAATTTTTCCGAGCACATCGGGTTGGTCTGCGAGAGCCTCATCGATGGCCGCCAACAGTGCACCATCGTCAGAAACCACTTCCAAGCCACGCTGGGCAATGATGTCGGCCGGGGACCCTTCCCCCGCCACCATCGCGCCAAGCACTTCGCGGGCCAGTGTGTCGGTAAGGCGCCCCTCGTCGACTAATGCCTGAAGCGCAGAAACATCGGCGGCCGTGGCAATGGAGCCAGGTTCCACCCCTTGATCATTGGCTAAACGGCTGAGCTCCCCCATCCACCACTTTCGTGCCGCCACGGGAGTCACACCCGCGGCCACGGTGTCCTGGATTTCGACAAGTAGGCCCGCATTCACGACGGCTTGAAAATCAACATCCGAGAAGCCCCAGTCCGTTCGGAGTCGTCGGCGCAATTCGACCGGCTGTTCTGGCAGTACCGCCCGGAGCGATTCCACCAACTCTGCTGTGGCTTCTACCGGGAGTAAGTCTGGTTCGGGGAAGTAGCGGTAATCATCGGCATCACTTTTGGGGCGACCCGGCGAGGTTACCCCGGTGTCCTCATGCCAGTGCCGGGTTTCTTGGGTAATGGAACCCCCCGCCGCCAGGATGTGTGCTTGGCGCTGAATTTCATATCGCACCGCACGCTCAATGGAGCGGAACGAGTTCACGTTTTTGGTTTCCGTTCGGGTGCCATAGGCGTGGGTGCCACGGGGACGCAGCGACACGTTGGCATCACACCGAAGGTTGCCGCGCTCCATCCGGGCGTGAGAAATGCCAAGACTGCGGACCATGTCACGAATTGTGGACACATACGCCCGACCCAATTCACCAGCCCTATGTTCCATCCCCTCGATAGGTTTCGTCACAATTTCGACTAACGGCACACCGGCCCGGTTGTAGTCCACCAGAGAATACTCGGCGCCCTGGATGCGCCCTGTGGCACCACCCACGTGGGTCAGCTTCCCGGCATCTTCTTCCATGTGGGCGCGCTCAATCGGCACCTCCACTAAAGACCCGTCATCCAATTCAACGGAGACCGAACCTTCAAAAGCTATGGGTTCGTCGTATTGGCTAATTTGATAGTTCTTTGCCAGATCGGGGTAGAAATAGTTTTTCCTGGCAAATCGCGACACCGGGGCAATGGAGCACCCGAGTGCCAAACCCAAAGAAATGCTGTATTCCACCGCTTTTTTATTGACCACCGGGAGGCTTCCCGGCAACCCCAGGCAGAGCGGCGTAATGCAGGTGTTGGGGGCGATCTGCTCATCATCCATGGCCGCCGGGTTGGGCGCATCGGAGAACATCTTTGTTTGCGTGGAAAGCTCAACGTGGACTTCAAAACCGATGACCGGTTCAAACAGCTCCAACGCCGCATCAAAATCCATCAGTTCTGCAGCAGCCATGGTTTAGCTCACCTCCGGGACGTTTTCCGACACGAGATACCCATCGCGCTCCTCAAAAAGGCGCTCCAGGGTGGCTCCCAGTTCATAGAGCCTGGAATCTTGGTACGCGGGGGCCATCAGTTGCACTCCCACAGGTAAACCATCCGCCGGGCTGAGACCCATGGGGAGAGACATCCCCGGAATTCCTGCCAGGTTCGCCGGGATGGTTGTCGCATCTCCCGCCCACATCGCCAAGGGGTCCTCCATCTTGGCGCCCAACCTAAAGGCCGTCGTGGGGGTGGAGGGGGAAATCAGCACATCCACTTTTTCAAAAGCTTGCGCAAAATCACGCTGAATCAGCGTGCGCACTTTTTGCGCCGAGCCGTAATAGGCGTCGTAGTAACCAGCACTCAACGCGTAGGTGCCCAGGATTATTCGCCGCTTAACCTCGTCGCCGAAGCCCGCATCACGGGTTGCTGACATCACGTCTTCCACCGTCGGGTTTCCCTCCGGTGTCACCCGCAAACCAAAGCGAACAGAATCAAACTTTGCGAGGTTACTGGAGGCCTCCGCCGGCAAAATAAGGTAGTACGCAGCCACCGCATATTCGCAGTGCGGCAGGTTTACCTCCACCACTTCGGCACCCTGGCGGGTCAAAAGTTCCACTGTTTCCTCAAAACGTTGCCGCACATCCGGCGCTATTCCCTCCCCCAGGAGCTCTTTCACGACTCCAATGCGAACACCGGCAAGATTTTCTGCCCTGGTGCCCCGGATTGCCGCTTCGGTCATACTCGCCCAGGGTGTGGGGATACTGGTCGAATCACGGGGGTCGTGCCCACCGATGACGTCATGCAGGAGGGCAGAGTCCATCACCGTACGCGATACCGGTCCCACCTGATCCAGCGATGACGCCAACGCGATGACACCGTAACGACTCACCCCACCATAGGTGGGCTTTACACCCACGGTGCCGGTGAAGGAAGCGGGTTGGCGAATCGAACCACCGGTGTCGCTTCCTAAGGCTAGGGGGGCCTGCTGCGCGGCCACTGCTGCCGCTGAGCCACCACCGGAACCTCCCGGGGCAACATCTTTATGCCAAGGGTTGTGGGTGGGGTGATACCCCGATCGTTCAGTGGAGGAGCCCATGGCGAATTCATCCATGTTGGTTTTCCCCAACGGCACCATTCCCGCAGCCCGAATCTTTGCCACCACGGTAGCGTCGTAGGGCGGGATCCAACCCTCTAATATCCGTGAGCCAGCGGTGGTGACCATATCGGTGGTGCACAACACGTCTTTGATGGCAATCGGAATTCCTGCCAACGGGGACAGCTTTTCGCCGTCATGGCGACGGCGATCTATCACGGCAGCATCGTCCAGCGCTGTCGCAGACCGCGCGAGGAAAGCGCCAATGGCGCCCTCGGTCGCCTCAATGCGGTCAAGGTGTGCCGTGGTCAGTTCAACGCTGGTGAGGGAGCCCTCGGCGAGCGCCTTCGACGCATCAACAGCACGCATCGAAATCAGTTCACTCACTGCTCTTCTCCCAGGATGGCGCTCACCCTAAAACGTGAACCATCGTGATCGGGGGCACCCGCGAGCGCCTCCTTGGTGGTGAGCGGCTCACCCACAACATCCTCGCGGAACACGTTACCCAAGGGAATCGGGTGGGAGGTGGGGGGAACATCGTCTCCCGCCACTTTCTGAACCGCTTCCACAGCACTCACGATCGCACCGAGCTCGCCACTCAGGCGGGTGATTTCTTCTTCGCTCAACGCAATCCGAGAAAGCGAGGCCAAGTGGCGTATCGCTTCGGGGGTCATTTCCGACATTAATCTCCTTGGGGGACACCCCAGTCTAAAGCGCCTCGCCAGGGAGCCCGTTCGCTAGGAAAATGGTGAAATCTTCCGCCTCGATCACGGGTATTCCGAGGTCTAGAGCTTTCTGACGTTTTGACCCTGCCCCCTCCCCCGCGACAACTACCGAGGTCGATGCGCTGACCGACGAGGTGGGTTTCCCCCCTGCCCCCCGCACCGCTTCTTCAGCACTGTCTCTGGTGTGACCAGGAATAGCGCCGGTCACCACCACCGTCAACCCTCGAAGCGTGTCAGCCTGTGTCACCACCGGTAGGGCAGTGTTCACAAAGCTCACCCCGGCAACGCGCCAGGAACTCACAATGTCTTGGTGCCAGGGGGTTTCCCACCAGTCAAGAATGGAGCGCGCAATAACCTCGCCCACACCGTCAACCGCAGCAAGCTCTTCCGGGGTGGCAGAGACAATGGCCTCGAGCGAACCAAAGGCCTGTGCCACCGCGCGGGCCGCCACAGGTCCCACGTGACGAATGTTGAGGCTCACCAGGAACCGCCACAGCGGCTGAGCTCGAGCCTTGTGTAGCTGTTCAATCAGCTCATACGCCGCCTTGGAGGGAACCCACAGCGCATCCCCCAGAAAATCTGGTGAACCGGGGATAAATTCGGGGTCAGATTTCTTTCGTCGCCGGCGAAACGGTGTCTGAAGCGTCACTTCCCCGGTGTCCTTGTCCCTTTTAGGAATTCCGGTGTCGGGGTCTTTAACTTCCACCACGATGGGGAACAAATCGCAGAGTTGAAGGGCAAAAAGACCGGCCTCGTTCACGAGTGGTGGCACCGCCGGTTCGGCGGGGTGTGTCAAGGCCGCAGCGCTGACCTCCCCCAAACCTTCAACGTCTAGCCCGCCACGGGAACCAATATGCTCAATCCGGCCCCGTACCTGAGCGGGACACGCTTCTTGATTGGGACACCGCAAGTCAATGTCGCCCTCTTTTGCAGCCGCCAGGGTGGCTCCGCAGTCGGGACACTGGGTGGGCATCACAAAAGCGCGTTCACTACCGTCACGTTTTTCGATCACGGGCCCCAAAATTTCGGGGATGACATCGCCGGCTTTCCGGATGACAACCGTGTCACCGATGAGGATCCCCTTCGCCGCGACAACATCTTTGTTGTGAAGGGTTGCGCGTTCCACCTCACTCCCCGCCACCCGGACCGGCTCCAGCACCGCATACGGTGTCGCACGGCCGGTGCGACCCACACTCACTACGATGTCGAGGAGCTTCGTGTTGACCTGCTCGGGGGGGTATTTATAGGCAATCGCCCACCGTGGCGCCCGGGAGGTGGCGCCAAGCTCTCGTTGAATACTGAACTGGTCCACCTTGATGACGGCGCCATCAATTTCGTAGGAAATATCAGCCCGGTGCTCATGGTGATGGGCGATGAAGTCGTGGACTTCACGCTCGGTGGTGAGAGCTTTCACGTCAGAGGACACCGGCAAACCCCACGATTGCAACAGTTCATACATGCCGCTCTGGGTGCTCATCGGAGGTGTGTCCCATGCCCCGATACCGTGCACGACCAGGGTGAGCCTCTGGAGTCGCTCGCGCACCAGCGCACGCTGAGCGTCGGTTTTTCCTTCACTTTTTTGCCGCAAAGAACCGGAGGCTGCATTTCGCGGATTAGCAAACACTTTTTCCCCCGCTTCCGCCTGCCGAGCGTTGAGGTCTCTAAAGGCCGCTAAGGGAAAGACAACTTCGCCTCGAACCTCGACCACATCAGGGTGGTTGATCCCGGTAAGCGTGCGTGGGATAGCGCCGACCATGACGGCGTTCTCGGTGACATCTTCCCCGGTAACACCATCGCCGCGTGTGGCGGCAGAGGCCAACCGACCTTTCTCGTACCGAAGATTCAGCGCAACACCGTCCACTTTGAGTTCACACACAAACGTTGCTGTGGGGTGAGCGGTGAGAATTTTTCCCACCCAGGCCGACATTTCTTCGGGGCCAAAAACATTGTCAAGACTGAACATTCGTTCCGCATGAGTAACGGGTGAGAAGAGGCCACCGCCCCCGAAGCCGACCACGCGGGTGGGAGAGTCAGCGCCTTGGAGTTCGGGGTGTTCGGCCTCGATTGCTTCAAGCTGTTTCAGGAGGGCGTCATATTCAGAGTCCGCCACTAAGACTTCGTCGCGGCGGTAGTAGGCATCCTGGAGGCTAAGAATGCGTTCTGTCAGGGCTTCTGCTTGCACCCTCGCCACCTCAAAGTCCATCCCTCCATTTTAGGCGACGGACCCCCGGCGACCTATATGGCTAGGTCTTGGGGAAGACCGGTCCTCAGCTCCCTCGGCAGGTGACCTACGTCGTTATGGGATATCAACACCGGGGGTTTGGCGCTGCGGATTCTAATAATGGTGAGGCCGGCGTGTGCTTGGTTCACCCCAATCCAACGCCAAGAATCAGCACCCAAAGCTTCACGCACAAACCAGGCGATCACAAAATTGTGGGTAATCAGCAATTCGTGACGGTCTTCTGGGGACCGGGCAAACCATTGCGCCACAGCATCCGACATCTGAGCTTCCCCGGCGGCCAACTCCTCGGCGCTAACACCGCCAAAAAAACCTTCAAACGCGGGCGGCATTTCTGGGCTTGGCGGGGCGGGGACACAATCCATCAGCAGTGCGCTTTGGGTCGCCTCTTCTCGCCCAATCTCGGATGTCATCACCTGCGCCGTTTCCACGGCGCGTTGCAAGGGTGAGGTGTAGGCAGCGTCGAAGGCAACGCCGCGGAGCCGGTTCGCAATCAACTGCGCCTGCTCGCGACCTTTGTCGCTGAGGGGTCCTTCAGGCAAACCGAATTCAGCGTCAACCTGTTCGCCGTGTCGGACTAAATATAAGTAGCGTGACATGTTCTATTCCTTAGAAAAAATCAGGCGCCAACTGCAACGGTGATACGGGGATCGTGAGCAATGCTCTCGGCGGTGCCGGGCGTAACAGCTCCCACCACCACCGCGGAGAGAGGCTCCGAAGCCAAGTTTTGGGCCACTGCCTGAACAGCGTCCCTATCCACCTCCGCCAAACGAGCGAGGCCCGCGTCCCGGTCCAAAAACTCCCCCGTCGATAGCTCGGCCCGCCCTAAGCGCACCATGCGGGCGTCACTGTTTTCCAGCGCGAGTGCTGACCCTCCCGCAACACTGCCTTTGGTGCGCAACAGCTCTTCTTCGGTAATCCCCGAATCAGCAAGACGGACAAGCTCTTGTTTCAACACGGAGGCGACTTCCACCACGCTCGAGGGCGAAGTTCCCGCGGCCATCCCAAAAAGTCCTGCATCAGCGTAGCTGGATCCATAGGCGTACACAGAATAGGCAAGGCCCCGCTTTTCGCGCACCTCCTGAAAAAGCCGGGACGACATGCCGCCGCCCAAAACTTGCGACATCACGCCAAAGGCGTGGCGTCTTTCATCGCTGGCGCGCAGGCCAGGGGTGGCGAGCGCCACCACAGCCTGCTCCAGTGGACGGGCAACCGTGAGCCCCTGAGCCAAAAATTCCAGCGAGGCAAGATCTTTCCCGCGCCTGGGGGCGGGAGCAAAGGGGTGGGAGAGATCCCATCCCGAAGATTCCAGGGCACCCAGTACTCGCGCAACGACATCGGAGTGCTTCAGACCCCCTGCCGCCGTCACCACAAGCTCGTGGGGGCGGTAATAGCGTTGGTAGTGGGTCAGAACTGATTCTCTGGTGGCCGCTTTGATGGTGGCAGGGTTTCCGCCAATAGGTCGCCCTAGGACGTGAGACCCCAACACGGTTTCCATGATTCTTTCGTGGGCGACATCGCTGGGATCATCGTCCGCCATGGCCAGTTCTTCCAGAATGACGGCGCGTTCAATATCAAATTCGCGAGGGTCCAGCACAGAATCAGCCACCATATCGGCGAGGACATCAATCGCCATCCCCAAATCGTGATCCTGCACCTTGGCGTAATAGCAGGTGTGTTCTTTCGCGGTGAGCGCGTTGTGTTCGCCACCCACTTCGTCAAAAGCAATCGCAATATCAAGCGCGCTTCGAGTCGTGGTGCCTTTAAATAGCAGGTGCTCCAGGAAATGGGTCGACCCATAGGCGACCTGGTCTTCATCTCTCGAGCCGACCGCAATCCAAAACCCGACAGAGGCCGAAAGCGCTCCGGGGACTTCCTCGGTGAGAATCCTGACACCACTGGGGTGGACAGTGCGAGAGACCCGCGCGTTACCGCTGGCGGCGAACTCTAATTCGGGCGTAGTGAGATCGAATTCAATAGCGGGTGACATAGCGCCCTAACCCTAGCGCTTTCAGCAGGGCGGAAAGGCAGAAGGCCCAGAGCATTGCTCTGGGCCTTCTTAGTTCCGTAGCGGAGGATTAAACCTTCGCGCTTACCGGAGCAGCTTTCGCTGCCGAGACGGCAATCATTCCGAAACCAACCTTGTTGAGCACGTCGGCAATGACGTACACAATCGCAGCAATCGCGATGGCGTTGCTCACATCAGCACCACTGAGCTTCATGAACTCTTCGATGGATGTTCCGATGGGGTAAATTGCCCAACCGAACATCACGAAGCGACGCATGATGCGAACAGCGCGCGCTGCATAATCTGGCATGCCATCCAGCTTGATCTGGAACACCGCGTACACGATGTAGAACCAGGCCACGCTCGAGATGATGAACCAGATCCAGGTGGAAACTTCACCTTCGGTTCCGACCTCACCGAGGTAACCGGTGACGATCATGATGATGTCAGCGATCACGATGCGGGTGACGAAGCCCTTGCTGGCAGCACCAGCAATAGCAACAATCAAACCGAACTCCACCAAAAGCAGTGGGGTGGTCAGCAACCAGTCGATGTAACGGAAGGGCATAGTCGCCCCAATGTCATCCGACGTGGCCATTGTGCGGTCAAAGAAGCCGACAATGTCGGTCATGACCCAGTACATAATGGCTGCGATGAAGGTGATAATTCCTGCATACGTTGCGGCAATGCGGTGCTCGGGCTTCAGGTCGCCTCGCTCAAGAACGAAGTAGACCGTACCTGCCGCCATAGCGACAAATCCGAGCATAAAGAACGCCTGCGTAATCACAAGCAGATCCATGATTCTCCCTTACATGTTTCTGTTTTCCGCCCGTCGCCGCGACGGACCCGTCGGCGGGTGGTCGGGGATGTGTCCCCTAACTGGGCTGAACATAATGAACATCCCCAGCCCCTTTACGCTACTCCCGCACAGAACTTTTTGCTACAGAAACACCCAGATTTAGCTGAAATTTTCCTGAACGTGGGGCAAAAAGTGCGCATCTTGCGAGTGTTTAAGTTGCCCTAAACCTCGGTAAAAGTGTTTAAAGTCCAAAAATGTGAATTTTCGATGGTGCGGGGCTGGGTCACAGTGGTGGTTGAAGGTTGAAGGTTTAACCACCACAACCCCGGCGCCATATGGCACCGGGGTTGTGGGAGAGAACTTACTCTGAGGCCGCTTCGCCCTCTTCGGCAACGACGGGACTCAAGGAGAGCTTTCCGCGGTCATCAATCTTGGAAATCTCGACCAAGACTTTCTGACCCACAGACAACACATCCTCCACGTCATCCACCCGCTTGCCACCGGCAAGCTTGCGAACTTCGGAAATGTGGAGCAGCCCATCTTTGCCCGGTACCAGAGAGATGAAGGCACCAAAAGCAGCGATCTTGACGACCGTTCCCAGGTACTGCTCCCCCACCTCCGGGTTCACCGGGTTAGCAATCGCATTAACGCGATCGCGGGCAGCCTCAGCGCTATCACCATCAACGGCCCCGATATACACGGTGCCATCGTCATCAATGGAGATTTGCGCCCCGGTTTCATCCTGAATGGAGTTGATGGTCTTGCCCTTTGGCCCAATCAACTCGCCGATTTTGTCGGCAGGAATCTGCACGGTAATCACACGAGGTGCGGTAGCCGCCATTTCGTCCGGCGAATCGATGGCTTCGTTCATCACACTCAGAATGTGAAGGCGGGCCTCCTTCGCCTGGGTGAGCGCCCCCGCCAACACGCTCGCGGGAATACCATCCAGTTTGGTGTCCAGCTGAATAGCGGTCACAAACTCGCTGGTACCGGCAACCTTGAAGTCCATGTCGCCCAGTGCGTCCTCAGCCCCAAGAATGTCGGTGAGAGCTGCGTAGCGCATCTCCCCATCGACTTCAGCGGAGATCAGGCCCATCGCAATACCAGCCACGGGCGCCTTGAGGGGCACACCCGCGTTCAGCAGCGACAGAGTTGACGCACACACGGAACCCATCGACGTGGAACCGTTAGAACTCAACGCCTCCGACACCTGACGGATGGCGTAGGGGAACTCTTCACGCGAGGGCAACACCGGAACTAGTGCCCGCTCCGCCAAGAAACCGTGACCAATTTCACGGCGCTTTGGCGTCCCAACACGACCGGTTTCACCGGTGGAGTAGGGCGGGAAGTTGTAGTGGTGCATGTAGCGCTTGCTGGTGATGGGGTTCAGCGAATCGATCTGCTGTTCCATCTTCAACATGTTCAAAGTGGTGATGCCCATGATCTGGGTTTCACCACGCTGGAACAGAGCCGAACCGTGAACACGGGGAATGATGTCGACCTCGGCGTCAATGACGCGCAAGTCCGAGCCGCCGCGACCGTCGATACGAATACCTTCGGAGAGCACGCGGGTTCGCATCACACGCTTAGTCACAGACTTATAGGCGGCGGACACCATGGCGTTGGAGCCTTCCGGCAACTCGCCTGAGGCAACCTTTGCGGCCACCAGATCTTTCACACTCGTTTTCAGCGCGTCATCTGCTGCCTGACGTTCCTGCTTGTCAGCAATCTGGTAAACGGCAGCGAGCTTGGTTGCTGCTTCCGCATCCACTGCTGCCAACACCTCAGGGGTGTAGTCAGAGAAAACGGGGTAGTTTTCGATTTCCTTCGCAGACTGGTCAGCAAGCTTCTGCTGCGCTTCCACTAGCTGCTTCAAGAAGGGCTTAGCGGCCTCTAGGCCCTGGGCCACAACCTCTTCGCTAGGTTTGGTCGCACCAGCTTGAATGAGGTCCCAACTTCCCTCGGTAGCTTCCGCTTCGACCATCATGATCGCAACATCGCTGGAGCCATCAGGCATGGTCACCACTCGACCGGCGACGACAATGTCGAACACTGCATCGGCAAGTTGACTGTGCTTGGGGAAAGCAACCCACTGGTCGCCAATCAACGCCAAACGCACGGCACCAATCGGGCCGCTGAAAGGCAAGCCTGAGATTTGGGTCGAAGCAGAGGCTGCGTTGATAGCGAGGGCGTCATAAAACTCATCCGGCGCCATCGACAGAACGGTGATCACAATCTGGACCTCGTTGCGCAAACCATCCACGAAGGAAGGACGCAAAGGCCGGTCGATTAGACGACAGACAAGAATCGCGTCGGTCGAAGGACGACCTTCACGACGGAAGAACGAACCCGGGATTTTCCCGGCAGCGTAGGACCGCTCTTCAACATCAACGGTCAACGGGAAAAAGTCGAAACCTTCCCGAGCATTTTTTGATGCGCTCGTTGCCGAGAGCAACATGGTGTCTTCATCCAGGTACGCGGCAACCGCACCCTGGGCTTGCTGGGCCAAACGACCCGTTTCAAAGCGCACGGTGCGCTTGCCATAAGAGCCGTTATCAAGAACAGCTTCGGCGAATTTAATTTCTGGACCTTCCATTAAGGTCACATCTCCTTTTATTTCAGCAAACATCATCGGCACTGTTGCCGATAATGATGGCTCGCCGGGAGAGAGCAGGCATGAAGTTATGCCACACGCGAGTGAGGGACTGTTCCTGGCCAACAGTAGAAGTGCACTGTCCGAGACAGTAGACCACCACCGGTGACCAGCTTCTTACCCACCTACTCTGTGGAGAGCCGTATTCGGTTGTGTGCTCGCAAAGCGAACATTGTCAGGCTACCCGGTTGGGAGTGAAAAAGCGATACCCCCACGCCAGGCGCAGGGGTATCGGGAAGAGTGGGAGCTATCGGCGCAGACCGAGTTTTTCGATCAACGTGCGGTAGCGCTGAATGTCAATGCTCTGGAGGTACCCCAGGAGACGACGACGACGACCGACCATGAGCAACAGTCCGCGACGGGAGTGGTGGTCGTGCTTGTGCTCTTTGAGGTGCTCGGTCAATTCAATAATGCGGTGGGACATCAGCGCAATCTGGACCTCGGGAGAACCGGTGTCACCGGGGTGAGTCGCATACGTCTCAACGATTTTTGTTTTTACTTCTTGGGCCATTACCATGTCAGCTCTCCTTTTGTCTCGCTGCGCGGCGCCGCACCGGGGGTGGTGGGGCTCTCTTGATCCGCGGCCGTTTCACGGCACAAGGAGAAACACTAGCACCCTCTGGGCTGGCGCAGGTGATCGATCATCTCGCCGACGATGGCGACCCCAAGCGAACCGTTACCAAGGTGTGACCATGCGAACTCTTGCCAGGGTCTTCCTGGTTTGGCAGACTCTTAAACATCCACTCACCGCTCAGAAGCGCCGGAGGCCAAGCCCCGCCACTGGGCGGTGAGGTTCTTAACCGGCGTGTTCGGGGTCTACCGCGGAGGGTGGCAGGATAATCGCCCCGGTGGCGAGCGAGAGCCCACTGAGTCGCGACGGTGAGAGTACAGAATCCAGCTCCGTGGCAGCCATTAACCCCTGAGCAATCACTAGCTCCCGCACCGTACCCCCGCCGGCAAGCGCTTCATGCGCAATTGCTGCTGCTTTCACATACCCGATGTAGGGAGTGAGCGCGGTCACCACCCCGACGCTGGCCTCCACCATCTGGTGGAGACGGTCGTGGTTCGCCGTAATCCCGTCGATACAGTTGACTCGTAAAGTTTTGCACGCGTTTGTGAGCCAGACCATCGATTGCATCATCGAGGCAGCGATGATTGGCTCAAACGCATTCAACTGCAATTGGCCCGCCTCGGCGGCCGCGGTAACCGTGGCATCAGAACCGATGATGGCGAAAGCAACCTGGTTCACCACTTCAGGAATGACGGGGTTTACTTTCCCGGGCATTATGGAGGACCCAGCCTGCCTGGCGGGAAGGTTGATTTCTCCAAAGCCTGCTTGCGGGCCGCTGGAAAGTAATCGGAGGTCGTTACAAATCTTCGACAATTTCACAGCAGACCTCTTCAGCACACCGGAGAGAGTCATAAACACTCCCGCGTCACTGGTGGCTTCGATCAGGTCAGGTGCCGTGTGGATGGCAAGCCCGGTCAATTCTGCGAGGTGTGCCCGGACGGCTTCGGGGTAGCGGTGGTCCGCGGTGATTCCCGTTCCAATGGCGGTGGCTCCCAGGTTTACTTCACACAGGAAGGGGACGGTTTCCTCAATACGGTCTTGATCCTCCCCAAGCGTGTTGGCAAAGCCCCGAAATTCTTGGCCAAGCGTCATGGGGACGGCGTCCTGAAGCTGGGTGCGCCCCACTTTGAGAACGTCAGCAAATTCTCGACCTTTCGCGGCGAAAGATTCCGAGAGGAGCTTATGTTCGGCAGCGAGGCGTCGCACGCCAAAGACCATGCCGATTTTGATGGCGCTTGGGTACACGTCGTTTGTGCTTTGGGAACGATTAACGTCGTCAATGGGGTGAAGGTGCTGATAGTCACCTTTGTCGTAGCCCATGATTTCGAGCCCCCGATTGGCAATGACCTCGTTGGCGCACATGTTTGTGGAGGTTCCCGCCCCACCTTGAACGGCACCCAAAACAAATTGGTCGTGCCACCGGCCCTGGACCAGCTCCTCACATACTTGGTCAATAATCGCTGCTTTCTCCGGCGATAACACTCCGATATCCCGGTTTGCGCGGGCTGCCGCCTGCTTTACGCGCGCAAGGCCCCGGATCATGTCGGGGTAGTTAGAGATGGCTCGACGGGTGATGGGAAAGTTTTCGAGGGCTCGGGCGGTATGAATTCCCCAGTAGGCGTGGGCTGGCACGTCGTGTTCCCCGAGTGAGTCCTTTTCTACCCGCATGGGGATGTCGATGTCCTCCGGGGGTTCATCCATACCCGGTCGATAGGTGGAATGGCCATCCGGTTTAGGGGAAAACGACGGACCTGGACCTGTGGTTTGTACCACCACTTCACCTCTTCTGTCGCGAAAAACAAACACCCGCGTCTTCCAGTGTAGAAGCCTGGGTATGCTCTGGGGCCATCTAGGCACCACGCTGTTACGCTATTGACACTTCCGCAAGGGCTAACGAAGGGCACAGGATGTCAGAAACAGCACCCATTGATTTTTACGGCGCCAGCTGGTGCGGAGATTGCGTGCGGGCGCAGGCACTCTTGGAGCACTACGGGGTTGATTTCGAGTACCACGATATTGATGCAGATGATTCGGACAAAGCGCGCGCCATTGAGCTGTCCGGGCGACCCAACATTCCCGTATTGGCCTTCTCTGATGGCTCCGTCCTCACCGAACCCAGCAACCCACTGCTGAATGCAAAGCTCACCGAGCTTGGGTTGATTTAGCGCGTCAGTAGGTCATCGTAGGCTCGCACTATGCAACGCCTCGACGATGGCTCGTGGGTAATTTCCCCCAGTGACGTGAGCTCCTACTCTCAATGCCCTTGGGGATTAGCTCTGCTCGCAGATTCAAAGCTCGGCAAACCCGTCACCATCACGGACATCAGTGACCCCATGATGGAGTTGGTCCAGCATTTAGGTCTCGAACACGAACAGCGCACGCTCGAGAAGCTGAAAAAATCACTGGCGCTCGTGGTGGAAATCCCTTACGACCGCGCACCCGCGGGTTCAGGCGCAGACGCTTGGCGGCAGGCGATTCAGCGCGCCAATGACGCCACCCTGGTGGCGCTGCACTCCGAGGCAGATGCTCTGTTTCAGGCCACGTTTTATCAGCACCAACTCCCCGGTACCGACCTCCCGATCGGCTTTCAAGGATTCGCAGACTTCATCGTCCGCCAAGGCGCTCTCTGGGAGGTCTGGGACACAAAACTGGCGCGGCGCGCAAAGGATCCCGCTCTGCTCCAATTGGCTGCCTACGCGGACCAACTTCACCACCGAGGCATCGCCACCTCCCCCGAAGTTCGCCTCATCCTCGGCGATGGGACCTCAAGTGTTCACCTGGTGGATGACCTAATGCCGTCTTACCTGGCAGCGCGCGAAGAGGTGGTGGGCGTTGTTCAGGACCGTATCGCGGATCCTCTAGTAGTGGCGTGGGGTAGTGAACGCTATCCAGCCTGCGGTAGTCAGAGTTGTGGTGCGTGCCACGACGCCGTCATCGTGAACGATGATCTTTTTCAGATCGCTGGGATTCGCAAAACCCAGCGCGAGAAATTTCGCACTGCTGGCTTCTTGACAATGGTGGAACTTGGTGGCGCCACCACACAGGAGGTGCAAAAAGCTGTTCGGGGTATCGGCGAGGACACCCTCGTCGCACTGCACCGTCAGGCCAGACTTCAAGTGGCATCACGGTCACACCCAACCTCGCAGCCAGCGTGGGAGGTAATCTCGCGGTCCCTCTTGAAGAACCTCCCTGCGGCTAGCCCCGGTGATCTGTTCTTCGACTTTGAGGGAGACCCGACCTATCAGGAATGGGATGAATCTGGCGAAGCACTCAGCGATGGTGGACCCGGCGGTCCGCCGCGGTTTGGCCTGGAATACCTCTTTGGTGTGTGGGGGCTTCGCGTGAACCCTGACGGAGAAAATCCTGATTTTTTGCCCTTGTGGGCTGAGAATTTTGGTGAGGAAAAAATTGTCTTGGAAAAATTCTGCACTCTCGTGGAGTCGCGTCGGCAGTCTTACCCTGACTTGCATGTTTATCACTACGCCCCGTATGAGAGAACGAAGCTGAAACTGCTTGCCACGCGGCACGAAACGCACCAGTACTGGGTCGCACGACTCCTCAACCATGTACTGGTGGACCTTTATCCGCTGGTCACCAAAAGCGTGGCGATTGGTGTCCCCAGCTATGGCCTCAAAGCGCTCGAAGCCCTGTACTTCGAACCCGGTGTGCGAACCGGAATTACCGGAGGTGGTGAATCGGTCGTGGCTTTTGCCAAGTACCGGGAAATGAAACACGCAGGAGATGCGCAGGCTGCAAAGCTCCTCAAGAACAGCATCCTTCACTACAACGAAATCGACTGCTTATCTACTCTCACACTGCGCAATTGGCTCTTAGGCCTCTAAACAAATCGCAGTGTTGCCCGGAGCCGCTCGCGCAGGGGGAAAAGATCATCGCCGACCAGAGATCGGGCCCCAACGGGAGCATCCTCCTGCAAAAAATCGACGATGGCACTCCGTGCGACCAAGAAACACGGAAGCCGCCCTTTTGTTATGACCACGGTGACGGGATGTGGCACCTGGTCCCGGGCAGCAACATACGCCATACCGCTGAACTTCACACCGGTGCTTCGCTGCAGTTTTTTGACCATCTGCATCAGCTCTTTGACGGGGCGTTCCTGAGACGCGAGCCCCTCACCACTGATCTCCCCCCGAGAAACTTCAAGCGAGGAACCCCAATCCTCACTCTGCAGTGCCCAGAGTCTGGTCGGGCCCAACACAACATGGTCAATCTTTTGAGCGCCGTGGTCACGGGAGCCCTCCACGAGGACGTCGTGCCACACCTCATACGCTGGCCCCAACTCTTTAAGAATGGCAGCGGTCTCCTCTTCCGCAATGGCCGCCTGCAAAATATGTGCAACCTCAGCGGGCGCCCGCTTCACGATGGCAGGATCAAAAACGTTGTCCACTTCCACTCCGCGACCAAGCCACTCCCGGACCTGGATGCCGTAGCGCTCGCGAAACCACCCGCCCGGATGCCCATGCGATTTGGCGACGACACGCTCGGGTGGCGCAGTAGCCGATCGTCTTTCGGGACGCGGAACGCGGGAGGAACCCGAAGGGCTTGGATCCGCTGAATCAAGAGCTTCCCACGCCGCTTGGACGGCGGCAAACTTCTCGGTAGTTCCGCCCTGGTCGGGGTGAGCACGGCGCAGCGCTCTGCGATAGGCCCGCTTGAGCTCACCGGAACTAGCGTTGGGGCCCACACCAAACAGGGCGTACGCATCGCTTGGTGACACCACCCGTAACCCTCCCCCGTCTTTCCTCTAGCTTAGAAACTTTGGATTAGCCTCGGCTGAATGTCTCCATGTCATCTGGGAGGAGTGCACCAAGTTTGCTGCGGTGATTTCAAACGTTGCCTCAAGAAATTCGCCGGCTAACGCCCGCGGTAGCCACAGCCTGGCATCTGCCCACATCCGATCCAGTGGCATGCGCGACAACTCCCACCAGGCGGGGTTCAGTTCCTCAGAGCTCCGTGGGTCACCCTGAAAATCTCTCGCCACGAAGGCGTGGGATTTTTGGGAAAGCTGTTCTCGACCCAGGAAGGGGTACTGAATCCTCGCCATCGGTCTCAACGCTTCGGGGGCGATTCTGATGCCCACCTCTTCCCACACTTCTCTCACCGCAGTCTGTTCGGGGGTTTCTTGACCCTCTTTCTTGCCGCCGGGGCCCACAATTTTTCCTCGCCCTAGCCCGGTGAGTTTCTCCCCCAGGAGGACCTGCTGCGCGCTAGCTTCACCACGGAGAAGATAAACCACTGACACGTCAAACATGCCTCCAGGGTAAGGGAGTTTAGATTACTCCTCATTACTTGTTAGCCTCAGAGGGTGAGAACGACCTTCGAAGAGCTTCCCGGTGGGAATCGCGCTCCCGTATTTCGGATAATCACCTCGTTGTTATCGGTAGTAGCGGCCACCGCAATCGCGGTTGCTCTGGGGGCACAAATATTCGGCCTCATTATTGGCGAAGAATTCTTGGCTCTTCAGTATTTTTCTTACTTTTCGATACAGGCCTCCGTTATCAGTTTTATTGGTTTACTGATCATGGGTGTTACTGGCCTGCGTGGTCCTATTGATAGTCCGCGCGCTGCATCCTTTCGAAGCTTTCTCGTTCTGAATAGCCTCCTCGTGTTCGTCACAAATTCCACCCTGTTTTCCGCCACGCCTATTGCGACGACCGCCTCGCTTTCAGTGCAGGCGTGGCCAGACATCATCCTTTACGGTGCCATACCTAGTTACGTTATTGCGGAGTGGATTTTCAACCCCCTCCGGGCCAGAATCCCGCGATGGGTTCCTTTCGTTGGCCTCCTTTATCCAACGTCATGGATAATCACGATGTATGTCATTGCCGAGCTCACAGGTTGGTATGTCAACCCGCTGATGGACCCGTCCGGGGATATTTCTCTGAACTTGACACTTCTCTATCTGGGGGTTCTCACCGTGACACTGACCCTGATGGCGCTCGTCATTTTGATGATTAATCGTGTGCATTACCGACTGGTTCCAAGTAACCTCTTCGAGTCATAGTGTCAGTGGTCTCTGGGATGGTGAGGTTATCCCAGATCCCGGCCGGAGGACCTATGAACCACTTCTTTGACGACACCCCACCGCCCTGCCCACAGTGCACACAGAACACCGCGGTACCGCTGGTGTTTGGAACGCCGTCAGCAGAAATGTTGGTCGCGCAACAGCTGGGCCATCTTTCACTCGGCGGTGTTCCCGGAGACGCCACACAGGAACAGTGGGCGTGCAGCGACCCCGACTGTTCCCGAAGGTTTTAGCCGGCGAAACGGCCATCCAAAGCGTTGGTCAGCAGCGCTATCAGCGCCCCAGCCTGCATCGAGGTTTCCACACCAATCTCTGCTTCTTCACCGTCGAGGGCGCGAGCGGCAAGGCCAGACTTTTCGTCAATGAGTTCTGCGATGCGAGCGTCAATGGTCTGCGCAGCCACGATTCGCCAGGCAGTGACGGGTAGCTCTTGACCGATACGGTGTACCCGGTCAATCGCCTGGGTTTGCTCCGCGCTGGTCCAGGAGAGCTCCGCAAGAACAACGTTGGATGCTGCCTGCAGGTTTACCCCCACGCCAGCGGCGAGGAGAGAACAGACGATGACGTGGACGTCGACGTCATTCATGAAAGCATCAATCGCGTTTTGACGTTGCGTCGTGCTCTGGTCACCGCGCAGTGAAGTGGTCTTAATTCCCACCTGGGCGAAATGCGCCTCCGCGGCATCTAAGACGTCAATGTGTTTGGCAAAGAAGACCACTTTGCCCACGTTGCGCGCGAGTTGCGCGGTGTAATCCGCTGCCATCACTGCTTTTGCGCTTCCAATTTTCCTCACCAGAGTGAAGACATTGTCCCCTGAATCATCCTGCTTGGTTTCTTCAATCTCGGACAAGGCAACCAGGCGGACGAGGTCATCGTCAATGCTCTCGCGGGGCACACCGCGGGCTGCAATGACCCTGTCATAGCGCTCAAGAAGCCTGGACACCAGCTTGCGTTCGGCATCCACGATGGATCGGCCAACATCACCGTCAAGTTCCACGGGGATATCTGCCACCCTTCGAGCAGGAATGTCTTTCGCCACATCCTGTTTGCGACGCCTCACAATTCCCATCGAGATCACGACTTTGCGCGCTTCAAAGAAAAACCCTGGATCCGCGGGGGTCAACCCGGTAGCCTCAAGCTTTGCCATCAGTTCTGACGTCGGTTTCTTCTCGTCAATCCAGCCAAGGAACTGCCAAATCATGCGGAAATCTTCGATCTGGTTGATGAGCGGTGTTCCGGTCAGCGCCACCAGAAGGGGGTGTCGCAAACGCGCGCGAATAGTTTTTGCCACCGTCTGCACAGCTTTGGAGCGTTGCGAATCTTTGTTCTTGATGAAGTGGGCTTCATCTACCACCATGCCGCGGAAGTCAAACTTTGACAGCCACCCCACGTGGCGGTCCAAAATGTCGTAGTTCACAATGAAAACGTCGCTGAAAGCGTTAAGTTCCAGGCCGTCACCATGAACCACCGTCGGTCGACGGCCGGGCAACCATTGGTGGACTTCTCTCCACCAGTTGGTCTTCACCACATTGGGGACCACCACAAGAAGAGGAAAAGCTCCCGCGGCTTCCGCCGCCATCAACGCCTGGGCCGTTTTGCCAAGCCCCGGCTCGTCGGCGAGCAAGAATGCTCGGTGGCCTTCCCTCGCACTTTCCACAAATTCTGACTGGTGAACCATCAAATCGAGACCACCCGGAGTGTGAAGATCGCCAGGTTCCGGCAACGCCATACTGGCGACCCCGCCACCGGCGCCCTGCTCGAAGGCTCGAAAGAGGGGTTCGATAAGTTCCCAATTCATGAGCAAACCCTCGGCAGCACTTTGGGGCTTTTGATACGCCGCAAAATCGGGCGCCATAAATGGGTTGGCAAGCTGTGCTTGACGGACTGAGGCTGGCACCACCTGCTTGGCAACATCAGGGGTGGGGGTCGGGACATCGTCCACAATCACCAAATCTTCCGGCGCTAACACGGCACCAGATTGGACCAAAAAGTCGCGCCGCATCTTCTTTGCGGCGTCCGAAATTTTTGCGTCGGGTGCCAACAGCGAAATCAGAGTGGTGTCTCGTGCTGCTGTTTTTGCCATGATCGCAGCGAGACCATCGAGACGTTTCAACGCTTCCTGTTTATGGGCTGCGGACGCCCCGGTGTCCTCTCTAGCTCGTTGGCGCTCTTCCCGCACCAACAGAGCCGCTACTTGGAATTTGATTCGGTTGTGTCCCGCCACTTTTCCCCGGGACGCCGCAGATTCAACCTCGCGAACAGCGCGAGCGAGCACCGGAATGATGCCTTCGTCATCAAGCGGTCTCTTACGACCGCGCTTCGCGTGTGCCGTGCGCGAAGAGTTCTTCTGCGGGCCTTGGGGGGCCATTCTTCTCCTTGAGGAAAGTGTGAGTGAGGATGAGGGAGCCACCCGTCTCGTATGACATTCAGCGGTGCTTCACCCTCAGTGAAGCTGACACTCTCAACCAGACCTGGGCGGGAACCGCCACAGTGGTCAGAATGTTTTTCTAGTGTACCGCGTGAACAGACTTCGTGGGCACATCAGCGTCCGAAAGCGTCTCCGCAGCCTTCGTCATCGCACTGGCCATGCCTTTGAAAACAATCCCATGGAAAGGCATTACCGACAGCCAGTACAGGCGTCCCCCCAAACCGTGGGGGAAAAAGATGGCGCGCTGATGGAGGACGCTTCCACCGTTCCCTCCCGGGGTCACCGTGAACTCAAGCCAAGCCAACCCTGGCAGTTTCATTTCAGCACGCAACCGAAGAAAGCGTCCTTTATCAATCTCTTCAACCCGCCAAAAATCCAGCGCGTCTCCCGTCACGAGCGTGTTGGGGTTTCGGCGGCCTCGGCGAAGCCCCACGCCACCCACGAGTTTGTCCAACCATCCTCGTGCGGCCCACGCGACGGGCAGCGAATACCAGCCGTTATCGCCGCCAATGCCCTCGACAATGCGCCACAGCGCATCGGGTGATGCTTTGGAGGTGTATTCCTGTGTGTCGGTAAACACGGTGTGACCGGTCCATTCCGGGTCGGAGGGAAGAGGATCTGCTGGAGCCCCAATCACAGGCATGTTCCGCCACGAGGTTTCCATCTCTCCGCTGCGCATCCTGGCAAGAGCTAGCCGGACTGCTCTGCGATAGCCGATGAGTCCCTCTGGCGGGGGCGCAATGACGTCATCAATATCATGATTTTTCATGACCGCATCGTGCAACAAAGATTCAATGATGGGCACTGCGAGCGCGCGGGGAATAGGAGTAACGAGATTAACCCACTGGGAGGCAAGCCACGGCGTCAAAACCGGCAAGGAGGCGATTGGACGCTGTTTGAGTCCCGCTTCCACGGCATAACCGTTCATCAGTTGCCCATAGCGGAACACGTCGGGGCCGCCAATATCGTAAGCCCGGTTCACCGAAGCCGGGAGTGTTGCCGAAGCGACGAGGTAGTGCAAGACATCGCGAATGGCGATGGGTTGAATGAAATTTCTCACCCATTTTGGTGCCGGCATGTAGGGAAGCACTTCGGTCAGGTGGCGAATCATTTCGAAGCTTGCCGACCCAGACCCGATGATGACTCCCGCTTGCAAGGCCATCGTGGGCACACCAGAACTCAGCAGGATTTCGCCCACCTCTTTTCTCGAACCCAAGTGTCGTGAGAGGGGGCCTTCAGGATGGAGCCCACCAAGATAGACAATTCTTTTGACTCCGGCCGCGTGGGCCTCGGTTGCGATGGTCTGGGCGACCGTGCGCTCTAATTGTTCAAAATCCCCCGCTGACGACATTGAATGAACGAGGTAATACAGAGCGTCCTGACCCTTCACCGCCCTCCGCACCTCTTCAGCATTCAGGAGGTCACCTTTGACGATGTCGACGTCTTCACGCCAGGGGACGTTATCCAGGCGGTGTGGTTCGCGCACAATCACTCGAACGTCATGCCCTGCTTCGAGGAGCTTGGGCACCAAACGCCCGCCAACATATCCGGTGGAGCCCGTCACAAGAACCTTCATGACTGAACCCTAGGGGCGATGGCTGGGAATCGCATCTTCATTCGCTAACGTGAAGGGATGCAGATGGATGCCATCGTCGACTGGTTCGAGGCGTCCCATCGGGCTTTGCCGTGGCGGGAACCGGACACCACACCCTGGGGAATCCTGGTTTCCGAGGTAATGCTGCAACAAACGCCGGTCCCTC